>Ga0207813_100013_pt1 | contig 188588 bp, 189 predicted proteins | sample A23E3SouthBayCA_2_FD_187730 | JGI IMG/M metagenome (GOLD analysis project Ga0207813, IMG submission 187730) | Aerobic enrichment media microbial communities from Eden Landing Ponds, California, USA - A23 E3 (4) (SPAdes) | ecosystem: Environmental > Aquatic > Marine > Unclassified | place...
AGCGAGGCGTTTCACCGCCGGAGCGGGGCGAAGCCCCCGGAGGCGGCTTTTTGGTCCAGCTTTTTCGAGTCGGGCGGGACCGCGGGTCCCGCTGACCGTGCGAACGGTCTCCGACCGTGAGCAGAGAGTGGTGCCCGCAGTGCGCTCGAAGAACGCACGAGGACACCCGACGAAGAAAAAGGTGGTTCGAAAGGACTTACTGGGCGACACTCCGACTGCGCGGTATGACAGATAGTGACTGGGGGACGTGGCTCCTGGACGACGTCGAAGACGCCGACCCCGACGGGCTGGCTATTTGGTATCTGGGCTGTAACGGCTTCATCCTGAAAGCCGACGACGGGACGACGGTGTTCATCGACCCGTATCTCGGCACGGGGAGTCCGCCCCGGACCGTCCGGATGATCCCGGTTCCGTTCGACCCGGAGGACGTCGCGGAGGCCGACGCGGTCTTCGGCAGCCACGAACACGTCGACCACGTCCACGGCCCGAGCCAGGGGCCGATACTGGCGGGGACCGGCGCGGACTACTACACGAGCGACTCCGGTCACGACGTCATCGACGAGGAGGACTGGACCGGCGAGTACGGCGTCGACGACGACCAGCTCCACGAGATCGAGGAAGGCGACACGGTCGAACTCGGCGCGCTGACGGTCCACGTCGAACCCGCCAACGACCCGGACGCGATCCACCCCGTCTCGCTGGTGTTCGAACACGACGCCGGCACCTTCTTCCACGGGGGCGACGCCCGACCGGGCGAGTTCGAACCCGTCGGCGAGGCCTACGACATCGACCTCGGGGTGCTCGCGTTCGGGGCCGTCGGCAACCTCCGCCACCCCGAGGAGGGCGAGCGCGTGCGCACCCGGTGGTACAGCGACGAGAACATGATAATCGAGGCGGCCAACGAACTCCAACTCGACCGACTCCTGCCGAGTCACTGGGACATGTGGAAGGGCATGACGACCGAGCCGACCGTCCTCCACAATCACGCCTCGAGTTTCCCCCACCCCGAAACCCTCGAAATCGCCGAGATCGGCGACCGGGTCGACCTCTGAGCGGACAGTCACCGGGGCGGTTTCCGGGCGACTACCGGGTCCTGGCTGAGACCAGCGAACGAACGAATCTGTCTCGACCGGGTAGATATATCTCCAAACCAATAAGTAGGATTAAGTTGGTTGCTAAAAGACAGGGAACACATGAGTGGATCAGAGCAGTACGAGCGAGTGAGTGTGTCTTCGGACGGGGTGACGGTGGACAAGCGATTCGAGGAAGACGAGTTTCCGGTGCCGGCCATCGCGTTCGAGATCCGGTCGGAGCGGTCGGAGTCGGTGACAGTGACGATCGTCGACGAGGTGCCGGCAGACGTCGCGGTCGAGGACCTGGGGTTTCACCCGGAGTACGGCAGCGAGTTCTGGACGATCGACGAGGAACGTATCACCTTCGAGCGGGAACTGGAAGCCGACGGGGAGTACACGACGGTCTACGGGATCCGGGCGACGGGGACCGAGGACGTCGAGAAGTTCCTGACGGAACCGGTGATCGAGAGCGTCGACCCGCCGCTGGAAGAGGACGAGACGGACGGCGCCGTCGTCGACGAGGGTAGCACCGACGTCGTCAGGGACGTCATCTCGGGCGACAGCGACGGCGTGCCCGGACTCGACGAGGACGACAGCGCGGAGGACGAGGACGTCGAGACGCTCGACCTGAAAGACCCGAACGACCCGAGCGACGACGGTGCCACTGCGGCGGCGGGCGGGGAGACGAGTGGCGAGGACGGCGAGGGCGACGCGGAGACGGCGAGCGTCGAGTCGCTGGTCGGTGCGCTCGCGGCCGAACTGCGCAACGGGAACGTCGACGAGGACGACGTCAAACTCCTGCGCAAGGCGTTCGACCTCGTCGACGACGGTTCGGGCGGGAGCGTCGACGCACGCATCCAGCGCCTTCAGACCGAAGTGGCGGACCTGCTGGCCTACACCGACGCCCTGGAGGAGTTCCTGGACGAGAACGGCACGGCCGAGCAGACGATCGAGGGGTTCCGCAACGAGGTCGAATCCCTCCAGAGCGAGTTGCAGGAGGTCGGTGAACTCGCGCGGGGCCACGAGGAAGCGCTCGCGGACGTCCAGACCACCGTCGACGGCGTCGAGTCCACGGTGGACTCACTGGAATCCGAACTCGACGGCGTGCTCGACGAGGTCGAGTCGGTTCGCTCCGAGGTCGACGAGGTCGAGGATACGGTCGAGAGCGTCGAGAGCACCGTCGACGAGGTCGAGTCCTCCGTGGACGAGGTCGAGTCCTCCGTGGACGAGGTCGAGGAATCCGTCGACGATGTCGAGGACTCCGTCGAGGACGTCGAAGGGTCCGTCGACGCGGTCGAATCCGACGTCGAGGAAGTCGAATCCGAACTCGACTCGCTGGAGTCGCAGGTCGGCGACATCAACGTCGAGGGCATCCAGGACGACGTCGAGGAGATCGAATCCGAGATCGAGGACCTCAAAGAGTGGCGCGAACAGCTCTCCTCGGTCATCGGCGGCGGCGGGGACTGAACCGCCGTTCGGGTCGGGGACTGGAAGAGATCGGACGCGTTTTACGCCGGAGTCACGTCGACACTGCTGATGACGACCGTCAGCGTCGCAGTGCCGCGGAAGGGACGACCGCTGGAGGCGGTCCTCGACAGGCTGGCCGCCGAGACCGGCCGGGAGCGTCTGGCCGACGATATCTCCTCGACACTCCGGTACGAGAAGGCCGTCACGAAAGGCCGACAGGAGCCCGACGACGGCGTCTACGAGCGGCTGGGGGCCTACAGCGACCTCGAGACGCTCGACGAACCCGAGTACACGCTCGTGCGCGACGAACGCAACGGGATGCCACGCCGCGTCGTCTTCGACAGCGTGACCGTCCCGCTGACCGACGGTGTCGACGTGCGACTGGTCGGCCGGGAGGAACCGTTCCGGGCGCTTCGCAAACACGAGGTGGCGCTCGGCTTCGACAGCGCCGACCTCGTCCTGGAGGAAGTCGTCCAGTTGCGCGAGGAGCCGCTGACGGACCTGGCGGGCGTCAACGAGCGGATCGACCCCCGGGACACCGACGTCCGACTGGTCGCCGGACTGGGCGACACCGTCTGGCACTCGCTGCTGGCGACGCGGGAGGCGACCGCCGGCTGGGACGGCGACCTCGACCGCTCGTTCGTCAGCCACTACGAAGGGCCGCTCTGTATCTCGCCGCGCTACGAACGACTCGTCGAGGCGGTACTCGGGACCGCCGCCCTCGACGGTATCGAGTTCACCTACCCCGGTGACGTACCCGAGGAGGAGGCCGCCATCGCCGAGACGGGCGCCGGCGTCTACCTCACCGTGACGGGTTCGACGGCCCGGGACCACGGACTGGCCGTCGGTGAGCGACTGTTCCCCAGTGAGACGGTCCTGCTGGAGAACCTGGCCGAACGTTCCGAAGCCGTGGACGCCGTTCGGGCGGCGCTCGGTACCGACACCGAGACGGAACTGCCCGCACAGTAGTTCGGGAACAGTACAGTAGTCCGGAACAGTCTCTTTTCGGGACGGTCAGGCGTCTTCGTCGTCGCCCTCGCCGGTCTCCTGAGTGGCGATGACCTTCAGCGGGACGTCACGCAGTGCGCCGCCGACGTCGCTCTTGGCGATGCGCTCGGCGTGTTCCTGGCTCTCGGCGTTGAAGACGTCGATCTCGAGTTCGAGCCCGACCAGTGCCGTGTCAGCGGCGACGTACGCCGAGTCGAACGGTTCGCCACAGGCCGGACAGTAGGTCGCGCCGACCTCGACCTCGACGTAGTCCATGTCGTGGTCGTTGAGACGCTTGCCGGCCTCACTTATCGCGACGCCGATCGCATCGTCGATGTCCGAGACGTCGCGAACGACCCACGCCGCTTCCATCACTACGAGGTAGTTCATACACGAAGTCAACGCTTCTCTGTAATCCTGCTTACGATTCGGCGACGAGCCGGACCCCTTCGTGGTCCGTGCCGACCCGAAGCCGAGCGTCAGACACGCCGAGTCCGTGCGTCAGACACGCACACACCGGAATCGGCCCCGGCTGCCGGTGCGCACGTAACCGAAATTATGGCCATAACTTATGGCTACAACCGGCCTCACCAAGCGGCCAGTTACCCGTGATTCGGCGTTATACAGTTTCGATTGCCTCCGAGTACAATCTGGATTTAATCGCAAGACAGCGGCGGTGCAAACCTTCATTTTCGATCAGACAGACTCGCGAGACGGACGCAATCTTTATATACTGCTACCGGATGGGAGGAGTTACACCGCAATGCGCACCAGAATGCAACGTGCAACCGTGTTCGTGCTGTACCAGTTGAGCCTGCTCGCCGGCATCGTCCTGTTGCCGGTCGCCCTGGCGATGCGGCGAGTCGGCGTCTCGCTGCCCGTCCACCGTGTCGTCGACAGACTGGAGACTGCCTACGAGCACACCAAGACCGCCAGCGCCTGAACACCGAGACCGGTTCCCGGACCGCCCGACCGTTTTCCGATTTCCCACCCGCGGAGTGGCGAGGCCGTGTCGAGATGTTGTCTCGGCGAGGTCGGCCCGGAAACGGTCGCTGTACCGGTGTTTCGGGATCGAACAGGCCCGGCACCGAAAGGGTGGATTTATCACCACAGGACCGATACCTACGGCGCATGCGTGACCCATTCGCCGGTTCGGACTTTTCACAGAACGCGGAGCGCCTTCGAGCGGGTCGGCCCGCGCCGACCGAGCCCGAGGTGGGCGGCTTCCCCGACGAGTCGGGGGCCGACAAGGAAACCGTCAACGAGACAGGGACGACGACGATCGGTATCTCCACGACCGACGGCGTCGTCGTCGCGACGGACATGCGCGCCTCGCTCGGCGGCCGGTTCGTCTCCAACAAGACCGTCCAGAAGGTCGAGCAGATCCACCCGACGGCCGCGCTGACGCTCGTCGGCTCCGTCGGCGGCGCCCAGTCGTTCATCCGGACGCTGCGCGCCGAGGTGAACCTCTACGAGGCCCGTCGCGGCGAGGACATGAGCATCGGTGCGCTCGCGACCCTTGCTGGGAATTTCGCCCGCGGCGGTCCGTTCTTCGCGATCAACCCCATCCTCGGCGGCGTCGACGACGAGGGCAGCCACGTCTACAGCATCGACCCCGCCGGCGGCGTCATGGAAGACGACTACACGATCACCGGTTCCGGACTCACGGTCGCCTACGGTACCCTCGAGGACCGCTACGAGGAGGACATGAGCATCGACGAGGCTCGCGACACCGCCGTCGCCGCGATCAAGGCCGCCGCCGAGCGCGACACCGGCTCCGGCAACGGCGTCTACATCGCCGAAGTCACGGGCGAGGGCGTCGAGATCGAGGGCCACGAGAACTTCGAAGGCGTCTAAAGACCATCTTTTTCGCCGGGGGGTCTCCTCGGTCGCTTCGCTCCCTGCGGGGACCCCCGGGCCAAAAACATGGGTGAAAAAGCCGACGGCTCGGCCTCCGGCCTCGCCGTCGGTGAACCGCGCTCGCGTCGCTCGCGCGGACGTTCACTACAGACAGTATATGAATCGCCGTCTGTCGAGGAAAACTCCCGCATCCGGCAGACGACACAGAACACGCACCCGCCGGACAGTCCGTCCGAGACCACTCGGTTTCGAGTCGATCAGTAGCCGTCGAACAGTTCCTGGAGGGCGTCCCGGAGATACGCGACGTTGTCGTAGCGGTCGACTTTCTCTTTGGCGAGTGCCGTGAGCAGGATGTCGTCCAGCGCCTCGGGTACGTCTGCCACCTCGCTCGGGGGCGTGGGCTGTTGGGCTTCCACTTGCTTGATGACCTCGAACGGCTGGCCCTCGAACGGCGGGCGGCCGGTGAACAGTTCGTAGAACACCGCGCCGAGTTGATAGACGTCGGTGATGTCGTCGGTCGGGCCGTAGCTGTCGTCGAACTGTTCGGGCGCGGCGTACTCGACGGTCATCCCCTCGATACTTTTCGAGTGTTCCAGTAGGTGTTTCGAGAGTCCCCAGTCGGCGACTTTCGGCGCGTCCCACGCGTCGTCGACAGAGTGGAAGAGGACGTTGTGGGGTTTCAAATCGAGGTGGGCGATGCCGCGGCGGTGGGCGTGACGGATGCCTCTCGTGATGGCGATGGCCGTCCACAGCGCCTGGCCGACCTCCAGTTCGCCCGCTCGCTCGCCGAGGTGGCCGGCGTCCATGTACTCCATGGCGATCCACGGCAAGGGTTCGGCGCCGTAGTCGACGACGCCGACGATATGGTCGTGGTCGTCCAGTTTGTCCCACGTCTCGGCTTCCTCGAGTATGCGGTCGACAGCCTCGGTGTGGAGCGTGCCGCTCATCCGGGGTTTCTTGATGGCCAGCGTCACGTCGCCGTCCGCCGTCGGCAGCGTCGCCTTCGTCACGTCGGCGTTGCCGCCACCGCCGAGCGGTTGTTCGTCGGTGAGGGCGTCGTAGTCGACGGTGACCTCGGGTGCGCGGGGGATCGACTCGGGTATCCGGCGGGTCGTCGGCGCCGGTGACGGGTCGGGTTCCTCTTCGTATGTTTCGTCCGTCTCGTTGCCCCCGGGTCCCTCGTCGGTTTCGCTCCCGCTGGAGACGTTCGCGGGCGAGTCCGTTCGGTCGGCGGTCGTCGGTGATCCGCCGACAGCACCGTCGTTGTCGACTGGGCCGTCACCGGGCGCATCATTGTCGACCGTTACCCCGATCTCGTCCGAGTTGCGACGGATCCACCAGAGTGCCCCGCTACCGCCGAGACCGAACAGTCCCAGTGCGACAGCGGCTGGAGGGATACTGAGACCACCGCTCTCCTCGTCCTGTGGAGCCGTAGTCTCCAACTCCCGAGATGGCGGCGGGGCGGTGTCGGTTGGTGTCGGTGTGGCTGTGTCCGTTGGTGTTCGTAAGGGAGTACCCGTTGGTGTTGGTGACGAGGTTTGTCCGGTTATCGCGTACAGGTTGTTGTCGGCACTCCCGGCGTAGACGGTATCATCCACCACCGCCGGCGACCGCACCGCACCGCCGGTTTCATAAGTCCACTGCTCGGTGCCATCAGTCGCGTCCAGCGCGTACACGTTGTCGTCGGTACTCCCGACGTAGACGGTGCCATCCGCTACCGCCGGTGACGAGTCCACGGCAGAGCCGGTTTTGTAGGACCACTGTTCAGTGCCATCGGCCGCGTCCAGCGCGTACACGTTGTCGTCAGTACTCCCGACGTAGACGGTGCCATCCGCTACCGCCGGTGACGAGAACACGTCATCGCCGGTTTGGTAGGACCACTGTTCAGTGCCATCGGCCGCGTCCAGCGCGTACACGTTGTCGTTGTACATCCCGACGTAGACGGTACCATCGGCCACCGCCGGTGACGAATCCACAAAAGAGACGATTTGGTGGGACTACTGTTCAGTGCCATCGGCCGCGTCCAGCGCGTACACTCTGCCGTTGAAACTCCCGACGTAGACGGTGCCATCCGCCACTGCCGGTGACGAGAACACCTCAGAGCCGGTTTGGTAGGACCACTGTTCAGTGCCATCGGCCGCGTCCAGCGCGTACACGTTGTTGTCGTTACTCCCGACGTAGACGGTGCCATCCGCCACCGCCGGTGACGAGAACACGTCATCGCCGGTTTGGTAGGACCACTGTTCGGTCCCATCGGCCGCGTCCAGCGCGTACACGTTGTCGTCGGAACTCCCGACGTAGACGGTGCCATCCGCCACCGCCGGTGACGAGTTCACCGCACCGCCGGTTTGGTAGGACCACTGTTCGGTGATATCTTCGACGGGACCGGTATTATCCGGTGCATACCCCGTGTTCGCGTCGTCGTACCCGAATTGTCGCCACTCCTCGGTGGCCTGTTGTGTCGCGGCACTCGTCCCAGTTGCACTGGTGAGGAGCCGTCCGCCGACGAGCACACCTCCGGTCGCCCCGAGAAACCCCCGCCGACCCACCTCTCGCGTCATCGATTGTAGCAATTGACACCAGGGTTAAATCGATTGTGCACGGAAGAGACCGACGGTCTCTGACCCCACGAGTGGCCACCACCGATGAGAGTCAAGCGGACAGTAATCCGAAGTCCTTGGCGGGCACTGTGCCCGCTGACGTGGGCTGTCGCCGAGTGCACAGAACGACCGGACCGACTCGCCAGCGGGAAAGCCGTTGGCGGGCATCCCGAGCCAGACACTCCGACTGCGATGGGTCGTCGCCGCGAGATAGCACTCCTCGTGGCAGGCCCCCGAGACCACTGAAACTATGACGCGGTCCCGACAATGGAGACCCATGGAACTGTTCGGGACGGCGGGGATCCGCGGCGACGTCCGGACGAAGGTGACGCCCGAACTTGCGCTGGCGGTCGGCCGGGCCGCGGGCGCCGACGGCGACGAGTTCGTCCTCGGCCGGGACGGGCGGACCACGGGGGCGGGGCTGGCCGACGCGATGGCCGCCGGACTCACGAGCGCCGGCGCCGACGTCGTCCGCGTCGGGCAGGTGCCCACACCCACCGTGGGGTTCGCCTCCCGCGGTCGACGCGGCGTCGTGATCACCGCGAGTCACAACCCGCCGACCGACAACGGTATCAAACTCTTCGCGGACGGCCAGGAGTACGACGACGAGGCCGAGGCCACCGTCGAGGAACGGGTGGCCGCGGAGCCAGACCCCCTCGCCTGGGACAAGTGGGGAACGAGGACGGAAGCCGACCTCCTCCCGGACTACTGCGGGGCGGTCGCCGACTATGCAGAGGAGTACGGCGCGTCCCTCGACGGTCTCGAGATCGCCGTCGACTGCGGGAACGGGATGGCGAGTCTCGCCACGCCGCAGGTGTTGCGCGAACTCGGTGCCGAGGTGCGCGCGCTCAACGCGAACGTCGACGGCCACTTCCCCGGGCGCGAGAGCAAACCGACGCCCGAGACACTCCGGGACCTGCGCTCGTTCGTCGCCGACGGCGGTGCAGAACTCGGGATCGGCCACGACGGTGACGCCGACCGGATCGTCGTCGTCGACGCCGACGGCGACGTCGTCCACGAGGACACGGTCGTCGCGATCCTGGCCGAACACTACGTCCGTGCCGCCGACGCGGGTGACCCCGTGGTTGTCACGACGCCCAACGCCTCGGGACGCATCGACGAGCGAGTAGAAGCCGCCGGCGGTCGGGTCGAACGCGTCCGACTCGGCGCACTCCACGTCGGGATCGCCGCCGCCCGGCGGGCGGGCACCGACGAGACGAGCGTCGCCTTCGCGGCCGAACCGTGGAAACACATCCACACCGCGTTCGGCGGGTGGATCGACGGGGTCGCCAGCGCAGCCGTCTTCGCACGACTCGTCGCCGAAACGGGTCTCGACGCACTCCGCGACCCCGTCACCGAGCGACCCTACCGGAAGGGGGACGTCCGGTGTCCCGACGACGAGAAGGCCGCGGCGATGGACCTGCTCGGGGAGCGATTGCCCGCGGCGTTCCCCGACGCCGACGTGGCGACCGAACACGGCGTCAGACTCAGCTTCGCCGACGGGAGCTGGGTGCTCGTCAGGCCGAGCGGCACCGAGCCCTATCTCCGGGTCTACGTCGAGAGCGACGACGTCGACGACGTGCTTGAGACGGTGACGGAGGTGGCCGGCGCGGCCGTCGAATCCGTCGAAGAGCCTGAATCGAGTGTCTGAGAATTCTTCGCAAGCTCACTTTGCTCGTCCGTGAACGGTAACGAAAGGGCGTGGATGTAACGCTGGTTTCGTAGGATGGAGTTTTGGAAGAAACCCGCTCTGGAGACCGCACCGCAGTCGAGAGTGTGCGATGAAAGCCCTCGGGCCGCTGGCGGTCGCTGAGCGGGATATTCTCGCTCGGACAACAGCACCGCGCCGCACTCGCGAGAATAGGGCCCGCGCAGGCGACCACGGGGCGACGCCCCGCCAGCGACCCTCGCCCTTTCAGTCCGCCAGGGACGAAGTAGGTGACACAGGCTGTCTCGACGTGGAATGGTCGGTAGCCGACCCCACAGATTGCGTCCCTGGCGGACTGGAAGGGCGAGGCGTGCGTGGCGCGACGCGCCACTTGCCGAACGGGGAGGAACGACCCGTGAGGCGGGCTCGCGTTCATTTAGTCGCCTCAGCGACCCCTATCCGAGCGAACGCAGTGAGCGAGGATATGTCGCTGAGCGACCGCGAGCCCGCCGAGGGCTTCCATCTCACGAGCACGACCGCGGTCACGATACCGCGAGCATCAGAGAATGTCACACGAACGCCTTCTAGTGAACGTTCCTCCAGCACACCTGGACTACCTATTACTCACGCAGATCGTCGAAGGCGCGGCGTTCGCCACTGACGCGCTTGCGGGCCTGTGAGCTGACGAAGACGCCGAGGCCGATGGCCACGATAGCGATCACCAGCGAGAGGCCGGCGACGACGTCGAAACTCAGTTGCCCGCCGCCGACGGGGCCGGAGTCACCCCTGACAGCCAGCGGAACCAGGAGAGTACAGACCCCGACGAGAAAGAGGCTCCGGCCGAACGCCTCCGCCGGAACGCGAGAGCGCGAGAGGATCGCGGCCGGGACGATCCAGCCCGTGATGAAGACCAGACTCGCCGTCCAGATAGAGAGCGACACGACGGAACTGACGAGAAAGAGTACCAGCGGCGCGAGCGGGATGGCGACAGCGAGGCCCGAGAGCGCACGTATCGGCCCCGAGGCCTGCCGGTTGCCCGCGTCGTCCTCGACGAGGAACTCCGCGGGGTCGTCGACGATGTCCGCGTCGAGGTCCGAGAGGTCGACCGTCCCGCCGTCCTCGTCGATCGCCGTCGAGCAGTACGGACAGAAGCGTGCGTCGCCGGGCAACGACTCGCCACAGTCCGGACAGGACAGCGGCTGGCCCTCCGGTTGGTCGGCCGGTTGGTCGTCGGTACCCGAGTCGCTCTCGCCGTCCACAGGGACGTTCTCATTGCCACCTTCGTCACTTCCGCCGCCGCTCTCCCCGTCCACTGGGACGCTCTCTTCGCCCTCGTCCTCGTCGCCGGACGGCGAGTCGTCCATACCACCTGTTGGACACTCGGTGACTATGAATCCCCGGCCGGACGGTTGTCACGTTCCGCCCGGTACTGGTTCGGCGTCGGCCAGACGGGCCGCACGTCGGTCCTGCCAGAGGAGCCACAGACCCATCGCGCCGATACCGAAAGACAGTCCGAGGAACGCGAGCACGTACGTCGTCGACGCCGACGCAACCATCGGGAGTGTGATATCGGCCGCGATGTGCCAGGCGATGAGCGGCCAGAGGCTGTCGAGTCGGAACGCGACTGCCGCGAGGCCGATCGCCAGGGGCAACTGCAGAACGACACCGAGCACCCACTCCTCGACCGAGGCACCGAGCACGACCCGGGAGAAGTGCGTCAACCCGAACAGCACGCCGGTCAGGACCGCTGCGAACAGTCGGCCCCGGGGTTCGAGCGCGCGGAGCAAGACACCGCGATACAGCAGTTCCTCGGCGACGCCGGCACCGAGCGCGACACCGAACACGATCGTCACGACGACCGCCCAGTCGGGGAGCGTACTGCCCTCGACCAGCGACACCTCGGGGATGGACAGCCCGAACGCGAACGGGAGGAAGACGAGCGCGAACAGCGGGAGCAGATACACCAGCGCACCGCGATTCACGCGTGCGGTGAGGCGGATCTTCGTCCACCACCCGAGCCAGGCGACCAGACCGATACTGAGCGCGACGTAGATCCAGTTGATTATCAGTGCGACACCATCGGTCGTGAGACGCGGGAACAGCGCCTCGAGAACGACCTGACTGACGACCGTCAGTACGACGATAAAACCGAGCGTTCCGAGCGCGAAACCGACCGGCCGACGTTCGACGATTGATTCACTCATACAATAGTTACTCTCCCTGACTATTTAATCTAGTGGTATTTTCTGAAATAGTATAGTTATTGGGTAACCGAGTGACAGTAGCACAGCGAACCGCAATGACAGATCGGGCCGTGCAGTTGCGTTCCGGCCTGTTCCCGGCCGTACTGCTAGAGTTATGCTCCGAGACGGCGTCTAGAGATGCAGTATGTCGACAGAGATACAGTCACCAGTCGAATCACCGTCGCTCGTCGCCACCGTCACGACCGATACGATCCCGGGCCAGGAGATCGCGGAAGTACTCGGTATCGCTCGCGGCAACACGGTCAAAGCACGAAACGTGGGTCGGGACATCACCCAGGGGATCAGGAACCTCGCCGGCGGCGAACTCGTAGCCTACTCGACGTTGCTCTCACAGGCCCGCGACGAAGCGATCGCACGGATGGAAGCAGATGCTGCGGCGATGGGTGGCGACGCTGTCGTCACCGTCCGAATGGAGACGTCCGAAATCACCAAGGGAGCATCCGAGGTGATCGCGTACGGGACCGCTGTCCGGCTCGAATAACCGACCGGCCGGGGGATGTTGCGACTCGCCTCGACGAAACGGAGGTGTGGTGCGGAAAGTCGAAGCCGTCGGGGACAGGAAACGACTTTACCGGGGCCGGACCACCGTCCCCTATGCGACTGGAGGAGTACTGGGGCATCGGGCCGAAGACGCGGGCCCGTCTCGAGGAGGAACTCGGTGTCGAGCGCGCGGTGGCGGCCATCGAATCGGGCGATACGCGGGCGCTGGTCGACGCCGGCATCCCGCGGGGGCGGGCGACGCGGATCCTCCGCCGGGCACAGGGCGGCGACGCGATGGATCTGCTGGCCACGCGGGACACCCGCGAGGTGTACAAGGAACTGCTCGACCTCGCCGGCGAGTACGCGCTCACCGAGGACGCCGCGAGCCGTATCCGGATCCTCACGCCACTCGAGTCGAGGGAGTCCATGGAGACGCGACTCGACCGCATCGAGGACGCCCGCGAGGTGTGGGCGACTCTCGACGAGGCGACCCGCGAGGCCGTCGAGGACGCGTTCGCTGACCACGACAGCGCGGGTGGCGAACTCGCGAGTGTCCGCACGGCGCTGGCGCTCTCCCGGACGGGCGTCTCCGGCGGCGTCTTCGACCCAATCTCCGATCTGGACGAGGAAGCGCTGGAGGATGCCGCCGCCGCACTCGCCGGCCTCCAGGGCGGCGGTTCGGGGGTCGGAGAGGGCGCCGACGACCGACTCGACGACCTCCGGGCGGGACTCGCCGGTGTCGAGGACATGGCCGCGACGCCGGCGTCGGTCGTCGAGGCCGTCCAGTCCGAGGCGCGGAACGCCGACGCCTTCCGCGAGACGCTGGTCGACCACGTCACGAGCGAGACCCGCGTCGACGTGGGCCGCGTCCGCGAAGCCGCGTCCGTCGAGGCCGCCGACGCCAACGACTTCGTGACCTCGACGCTACGCTCGCTGGCCGACGAGCTCCGGACGGCCGTCGACGAACGCGAACAGGAAGTCGCGGACAGACTGGAGGAGGATATCGAGGAAGCGAGACCGACGGTCGACGCGGCTGTCGAGGCCGTCGACGACGTCGCGCTCTACCTCTCGCTGGCGCGCTTCGCCGAGGAGTTCGAACTCTCCCGTCCGGCGTTCGTCGACCGCGAGACGGTCGCGGTGGCCGGCGCTCGCAACCTGTCGCTCGTCGCTGGCGGTGGGGAGGTCCAGCCGGTCACGTACGCCATCGGCGAACACGACCTCGACTTCGACTCCACTCTGGCGGGAACGGACGGGGCTGCCACGCCGCCAGCGGACCACCGCGTTGCGGTCCTGACAGGTGCCAACAGCGGCGGGAAGACCACCCTCCTCGAAACGCTCTGTCAGGTGCAACTGCTCGCCCAGATGGGGCTGCCGGTGCCCGCCGAGCGCGCCGAGGTCGGCGTCGTCGAGACGGTCGTCTTCCACCGCCGGCACGCGAGTTTCAACGCGGGGGTGCTCGAATCGACGCTGCGCTCGGTCGTGCCGCCGCTCACCGACGAGGGCCACGCGCTGATGCTCGTCGACGAGTTCGAGGCGATCACCGAGCCCGGGTCGGCCGCGAACCTCCTCCACGGGCTGGTCCAGCTGACCGTCGACCGCGGGGCGCTGGGCGTCTTCGTCACCCACCTCGCCGACGACCTCGAACCGCTCCCGCCGGAGGCACGCACCGACGGCATCTTCGCCGAGGGGTTGACCCAGGACCTCGATCTCGAAGTAGACTACCAGCCGCGTTTCGAGACGGTCGGGCGGTCGACGCCGGAGTTCATCGTCTCCCGACTCGTCGCGAACGCGACCGACCGGAGCGAACGCTCTGGATTCGAGACGCTCGCGGAGGCGGTCGGCGAGGAAGCCGTCCAGCGGACGCTCTCGGACGCGCGCTGGTCGGCCTGAAATATAATTTAGTGAAATATCGAGACGGCCAGAGGGCGAGAAGGCCAGATGGCGAAAAGGTGAGAAGATGAGAAGGCGAGAAGGCGTGTCAGGGTGACTCCGGGACCGACCGGATCACCGTCGGCGCCGTTTCGCTTTCTCGTGTCGCTTTCGTCGCTGTTCTGCCAGTCGTGCCGCAATGCGCGGCGGGAGGGGTGTTTGCATCGCGTCTCACGGGGACCGTCCCCAGACTCCCCGGCAGGGGTCGAACCTGCCGTCGTGGCACCGTCTCGCCCGGGGAGTGTCGTCTACAGCGGCCGGATATCGCCGTCACGCTTCCCGTCGGGTCACGCCGCCGCGGGTCACGCCTCGGCGGGTTCGCTGACCAGCACCGAGGCGTCCATGACCGCGAAGCCGTCTTCCAGGGTCTCCCGGACCGCGTCCGGATCGGGGGCGTGGTCAGCGAGGACCAGCCAGACCGTCGCAGTCACGCGGATGTCCGTCGCACGCGGCGTGACGTCGGTCACACCGGTGACATCGGCCGACTCGACGCCCTCGACGTCGGCGACGACGGCGCGGACGCCGCTCTCGAGGTCGCCCATGGCGTCCCGGGGGACCCACAGGTCGACCTCGGCCGTCACTTCCACCGTTTCGCTGGCATGGACAGCCATAGGCCCCCGGCGCGAGTCGAACGCGCACCGCCTCGCGGCGGCCGCCGTGCGGGGGTGTGACCCGACGAACCGAAAGACAGCGACGCTTCTGTGTGGATAGTGACGCCTCTGTCCGTGGTGAGTGGCGGTTCCCTGCCCGAACGACCGCCCGAGGGCGGCCGGCCGGGAAGTCTCGCCGGGTCGTGCGTGGTCGGGTCGCCGACAGCGTAGCCGAGGTGTGCTGTCAGCGGGCTGGTGCGGTCAGCATGGGTTCGTGGTCAGCGGGTGGTCCACGCAGGGTGTCCGGCCGTCGGACGAACCCGTGGCTGGACCCGGGACGTGACAGTCAGCAAGAGAGCCGAAACGGCTCGAACCGACCGTCGACGTCCGGGCCCTCCTGCGAGGGCTCACGCGGCGACGGTCGGTTCGAACCTGCGATCGATCCCTGCCGACCGATTCGCCACGCCCGCCTCGAGAGACGGATAGGCGGCACACGCGGGGCTCGCGCCCGCATCAAGTGCCTGTAGCGTGGTGAAGTCGGTCGTCATCGGGATCACCGCTCGACGTTCCGGCCGAGCGTACCACTACGTCATGTGGGGAACATATTAAATTTTTTCCACGAATGTGATCCGTTCACACGGCACGTTCGGCCGGTGTGTCCGTGGGTGTATGGGTTCGTGGGTCCGTGGATCCGCGATCCGTGGGTGCGCGGGTCGGTCCGTTTCTCACTCGACGTGGACGCGGGTGACGTGGCCGCCACAGCCACACTGGTCGACGTATTCGACAGTGAGGTCGGCGTCGACTCGCTCCCGGACGGCGTCGAAGAGGTACGCTTCGGGGTGACCCTGGTCCCCGTGCGTGACGAGGTTGACGTGGTTGCCCGCCGTCGTGTGTTCGACTGCGTCGACTGCCTGTGCGAGGAGCAGGTCGCGGTCGTCGGCGTGTTCGGGTTTCTCGAGATTCGCCGACCAGGAGTTGTCGTGGACCCTGTCGGTGATCGGTTCCGCCGCCTCGTGACTCTCCTCGGCGTCGTGACTCGTGGCCATACGTGTGACTACGGGAGGAGCCCCCCTCCGACTGGCGGCGAATATGTTCGGCCCGCTCGGGTCGGGATCGGCTGTGACGAGCGGGGTCGGTGCCGTGATGTTCGGAGTCGGTGCCACGATGACCGGAGTCGGTGCCACGATGATCGGATCCGAGGCATGGAAAAGCCTACCTGCGAGAACGGCGCATCTCTCACGTATGGTCCCCCAGCCGGACGACGAAGCCGAGGAGGAAGACGAGATCAACGAGCCACTCGACCGCCTCGTCAATTTCCTCGCGACGTATCTCCCCTGATCAGGAGCGGTTCGCGAAAGCGGCCTCGACGGTGTTTGTGGCCGCATTGCCGCTCAGAGTGATTCGATGCTCAGCGACGAGCGAGGGATACTGGCGGGAGAAATCTCGATTGCTGACCGCTGAACTACCGCGGCCGCACTTAACGTGGTGCGATGGAAGCCCTCGGCGTGCTCGCGGTCGCTCATCGACATATCCGCGCTCTCAGCACGGCCCGCGCGGATAGGGGTCGCTGAGCGACCGCCAGCGGTCCGAGGGCTTTCAACTCACCACGTCAAGTCCGGTTGCGGTCGAGTCCCCTCTCACACCGAGCGAGCGGCCCGAGGGCTTTCATTGCACACTGGTGAATGCGGTGCAGTCTACGGATTCACGTCCTCCCACGGATACTCTCCCCGAAACAACTCCGTGGACAGTCGCTCGCCGGGCCGGACGATTTAACGACACCCTCTCCCTACAGACAGGTGATGGTCTCCGAGCGCGCACGCAGCGTCGAGCCGTTCATCGCGATGGACGTCCTCGAACGCGCGAGCGGGATGGACGACGTCGTCCACCTCGAAGTCGGCGAACCGGATTTCGACCCGCCCGAGGCAGTCTTCGACGCGGCGGTCGACTCGCTCCGTTCGGGCAACACCGACTACACCGCCGCCCGGGGCAAGCCGGCACTCCGCCGGGCGATCGCCGACCGCTACGACCGCGTCTACGGCGTCGACGTGGATCCCGGACGGGTGGTCGTCACACCTGGCTCGTCCCCGGGACTCCTGCTCGCCGTCGCGACGCTGCTGGATCCGGGCGACGAGCTGCTCCTCACCGACCCCCACTACGCGTGCTACCCCAACTTCGTCCGGACGGTCTCCGGCGAGGTCTCGACGGTCCCGCTGCGCGCCAGCGAGGGGTTCCAGCCCCGCGTCGCCGACTTCGAGGCCGCGATGGACGCCGGGACCGCGACCGCGGGCCTCCTCGTCAACTCGCCCGCCAATCCGACCGGGGCAGTACTCGACGGCGACGCGCTCTCGGCGCTGGTCGAAGCGGCCGAAAAACGCGACGTGACCGTCGTCGCCGACGAGATCTACCACGGTCTCTCCTACGACGTGACCGAGCACACGGTGCTGGAGTACACGGACGACGCGTTCGTCCTCGACGGCTTCTCGAAGCGCTACGGGATGACCGGCTGGCGGCTGGGCTGGCTGGTCGTCCCCGACTGGGCGGTCGACGCCGTGAATCGTCTCGCCCAGAACCTGTTCATCTGTGCGCCGAACTTCGTGCAGGACGCCGGCGTCGCCGCGCTCGAAACGGACGACGGCGACAGGCTCGATAGCATTCGCGAGACCTACCGCGAGCGCCGGGACGTCCTGCTGGACGCCGTCGAATCGTGGGGGCTCGACGCCGGGTACACGCCCGCCGGCGCGTACTACCTGCTCGTCGACGTGAGCGACCTCCCCGGCGATAGCCTCGACGTGGCTGACCTGTTTCTGGAGGAGGCCGGCGTCGCTGTCACGCCCGGCGTCGACTTCGGGGAGCGTGGCGCCGACTACGTGCGCCTCTCCTACGCGACCGACACCGAATCGGTCAAAGAGGGGACCCGCCGGATCGAGCGACTGCTCGCGACGGTCGACGGGCGGTGACGACCCGGCGAGCGGTCTCGAAGCGGCGCGGTCGACGCAACCGTTATCCCTCGCCCGGGAGAGGCGTCCGGTATGCTCGACGAAGCGCTCTCGTATCCGCGAGACGACGACGACCCGCTGATGCCGTTCCTCATCGGGAGCGGACTCCTGCTGGTGTCGTTCGTCATCGGCGTGACGATCATCCCGCTGTACGGCTACCTCCTGCAGGTACTCGACGACGGCCGGACCGGAGCGCGCGGCCTCCCCGAGTTTGAGGACTGGGAGACGATCATCGTCGACGGCCTGAAGATGTTCGTCGTGAACCTCCTCTACACCGGGATCCCGGGGGTCATCATGGGTGGTGTGGTCTCGATCACGGTCTTCGCCGCGCTGTTCGGTGGCGCCTTCGGAGCGGACGCAGGTTCCGGTGCAGGCGCGGTCATCCTGGTCGTGCTCCTGATCGGCGGACTCGTCTCCCTGCTCGCGCTGGCGCTCGTGATCGCCGGCAGTCTGATGATGCCGGCGGCGCTGGGGCGGATGCGCGCCGAGGACGAGTTCAGCGCGGCGCTGGAGGTCCGCGAGGTGTTCGCGATCGCGAAAAACAGCGACTACCTCGTCGCCGTCGTGCTCGCCTGGGTCCTCGGATTCGTGTTCTCACTGGTGGGCGGACTGTTGAGCATCGTCCTGATCGGTCTCCCGATCCTCGTCTACGGATTCATGGTGACCTTCCACCTCTACGGCCAGGGGTACGCCCGGGCCGTCGAGGCGATGGACGGACGCGCCGGCTGATACGGTCGGCCGGGTGTCGTTTCCGTAGTCCGCCGGACCGCTCTCTCACTCGGTCGGTTCGACGCCGATCGCATCGAAACCTGCGGCGTCGAGGTCTTCGAGGATAGCCGTCTGGTCCGTGTCGGCCTCGTAGTAGAAGACGACGACGTAGGTACCCTCGCGGAGCAGTTGCTGGCACTCCCAGACGAACTCGTCGCCCTCGACGGTGAGTCCCTGGTGCTGGTTGACGCCGAAGTCGGGGTCGTCGTTGCCCGAGTAGACGTAGGTGTCGGCGGGGTCGTGGCCGGTGTGTTCGGCGATCACGTTACCGACTTCGATGGTGTGCTGGTGGAGCATCGGCTCGTCGTCCGTGGGGACGTCCATCGGGACGATGACGCCCACGAGTTCGATCTCGCCGGGTTCGAGCAGCGCCCGGGCCCGACGCCGGAGCGTCTCGTCGACGACCTCTGTGGCTTCGCTCATACCTCGAACTCCCGCGTGGTGCCTAATACGCCTCACGGTCCGCTCCGGAGTGGCGCGTCTCGGCTTTCCGGGGACACCGCTGGGCGACGTGAACTCGGGACCGGTCCGCACCACCGCTGGCGCCGGACCGGGTCGGTGAGAAGCGGCCACTCGTACCACACCGGAGAGCGGTCGCTCGTCGGTGTGACGGACAGTGCCGCGCGAGCGGCAAAATCCGCGTTTCTACAGGCGCGTCAGGTTCTTCGCCCGCGGACCTTTGTCGGCCTGTTCGATGTCGAACTCGACTTCCTGGCCCTCCTCGAGGTCGGGGCCGCCGACGTCCTCCATGTGGAAGAACACGTCTTCCTCGGAGTCCTCGGTGTCGATGAAACCGTAACCGCCGGTGTCGTTGAAGAAGTCAACAGTGCCTTGTGCCATCGTTAGAGACGCTCCAGGTTCTGGGCTCGTGGGCCCTTGTCTGCCTGAACGATGTCGAACTCGACTTCCTGCCCTTCTTCCAGGTCAGGACCGCCGACATCCTCCATGTGGAAGAACACGTCTTCCTCGGAGTCCTCGGTGTCGATGAAACCGTATCCGCCAGTGTCGTTGAAGAAGTCAACCGTACCGGTCGCCATTGCAACCCTACGGAGGAGACGCCCCTATATAAGTTTGGCGGGTCGGACGTGCCAGATCTGTTCGCTGATGCCCGAAATCGGCGTCCGAAAACCGCTCTCTACCGTGTTCCGCCACGAACGTGCCCCCTTCGAGGACGACTGTGGCCCCCAGCCCGAGTACCCAGACCGATGCCGCGTAAATTCAGGGACTCAGTGCGTCGCCGAGCCGCTCGATCGGTGTCAGCGGCGACTTGGCGCCGTCACGGTCGCCGATCTGGCTCCGACAGGACGCGCCGGGTGCCACCACCGTCTCGCCGTCGCTCTCGTCGATCTGGTCGAACAGTATCGAGGCGATGGACTGGCTCATCGAGTAGTGTTCGGCCTCGTAACCGAAGGATCCGGCCATGCCACAACAGCCCGAGTCGAGCGGGTCCACCTCGTAGCCGGCCCGGCGCAACACGCCGACAGCGTGGTGGTCTTTCTTCGTCGCCTTCTGGTGACAGTGCCCGTGGTAGGTCAGTGATTCCTGGGCAGCGCGGGCGTCGAACTCGATGGCGTCGTCGAGCCGGTGGACGTCGAGGTACTCACAGACGCCGTAGGTGTTCGCCGCGACTCCCTCGACGTCGGTACCCGAGAGCAAGTCGAGGTAGTCCGACTGGAACATCACCGCGTCCGAGGGTTCGACGACGACAACGTCCCAGCCGTCCCGGACGCGGGGAGCGAGCGCGTCGACGTTCTCGGCCGCGCGCTGTCGCGAGACGTCGAGAAAGCCCTTCGAGTGTGCCGCCCGGCCGCTCGCGGTCACGTCGTCGGGTACGTCCACGTGGACGCCCGCGGCTTCGAGGACGCGGACGGCCGCCTTCCCCGCGTCGGGGTGGCTGTAGTTGGTGTAGGTGTCGGGGAAGACGAGTGCTCGCCGGTCCGCGTCGCGTTCGGATACCTGGGGTCCGCGGGCGGCGAACCAGTCGACGAACGACTCGCGCTCGAACGTCGGAAGCGTCCGCTCGCGTGCGACCCCGACGAATTTCTCGGTCAGCCACCCCGCGCCCGGAAGCCGCTGCGCCCAGTTCGAGACGGGCGCGGTGGCACTCCCGAGCGCGCTGACGGTGTCGACGTTCGCGAACAGGCGGTCACGGAGCGTCGCACCCTCGCGTTCGTGGTGTGCGTGTTCGACCTCGGCCTTGAGTTTCGCCATGTCCACCTCGCTGGGGCAGTCTCTCGCACAGCCCTTGCAGCCGATACAGAGGTCGAGCACCTCAGCGCGGAACGCCTCGTCGGTGGGGTCGTCGGGCAGGTCGCCGCTCATGGCCGACCGGAGCATATTAGCCCGGCCCCGCGTCGCGGTCACCTCCTCGTCGGCTGCCCGGTAGGTCGGACACATCACCCCGCCCGTCGTCTCCTGGCCGCCGCGACAGCCCCCACAGCCGTGACAGAGTTCGACCATCCCCTGCATCCCGTTGTCGCCGTCCCAGTTGAGGGCGGGCTCGAACCCCGCGTCGAACTCGTAGTCGGGGTCGAACCGGAGGTTCTCGGCCATTTCGACCGTGCGGGCGCGCTCGGGTGCCTCCTCGCGTTCGACGGCCGAGGAGTCCACGCCCACGACCTGCCCCGGATTCAGGAGCCAGTCGGGGTCGAACGCCGCCTTCAGGTCCTGGAAGAGCTCCCACACCTCCGGCCCGTAGAGTTTCTCGTTCCACTGTGTGCGGGCGCGGCCGTCGCCGTGTTCGCCCGAGACGCTGCCCTCGTACTCGACGACGAGGTCCGTGACGGCGTCGGCGATGGCCTCCATGCGCTGGACGTCGAGTGGGTCTTTGGTGTTTATCAGCGGCCGGATGTGGAGACAGCCGGGGCCGGCGTGGGCGTAGAAGGAAGCGTACGTGCCGTTCTCGTCGAGGACGTTCTGGAAGTCGGCGACGAAATCGGCGAGGTGTTCGGGCGGGATGGCGGTGTCCTCGAGGAACGCGATGTGTTTGGCGTCGCTCGTCCGCGAGAGCAGTATCGGGAGGCCGCTCTTGCGGAGTTTCCAGAAGCGCGCCCGTTCGGCCTCGTCGTGGGCCTCCTGCCCGTGGAACGCCCGTATCGGGTCGTCGGTGGTGTTCGCCGCGCCGGTCCCGGGCGTCGCGAGCGGCTCCGCCCCCGTCGTCCGGTCAGCGAGCAGGTCCGCCACCCTCTGGCGACCCTCGGCGTCGTCCTCGGCGTAGAACTCGACGAGGAGCACGGAATCCGTTCCCCCGGGAAGCACGCTGGAGACGAGGTCGCCGAACTCCTCGGTGTCTTCGGCAAGATCCAGCAGGACGTCGTCGAGTACCTCGACCGCTGCGGGGTCGTGTTCGAGGATCGGCTGGACGTCCCGTAGCGCTTCGAGCAGCGACTCGTAGGAGAGCAGGGCGAGCCCCTTCGTCTCGGGGACGGGTTCGAGCGAGACGACCGCCTCGGTCACGACGGCGAGGGTACCCTCGCTTCCTGCCAGGAGTCGCGCGACGTTGAGAGTGTCAGCTTCGCCTTCCAGCGCCGCTTCGGCCTCGGCGACGAACGCGTCGAGGTTGTACCCCGAGACGTTGCGCTTGAGTTCCGGGAACGCATCGGTGACGGTCTCACGTTCTTCGTCGACGATCCGCGCGAGTTCGGCGTAGATGCGGGCTTCGAGGTCGCCCTCCGGATCACCCCTCTCCCGGAGTTTCTCGGGCGTGACCGCGCCGAAGCGGGTGACGGTCCCGTCGGCGAGGACGACCTCGACTTCCTCGACGTAGGCGTCGGTCTTGCCGTACTGCAGCGAGTGTGCGCCGGTGGAGTTGTTGCCGATCGCGCCGCCCAGTGCCGACCTGTCACCCCACGCGGGGTCGGGGGCGAACTTCAGTCCGTGGTCGGCCAGGTCGGCGTCGAGTTCGCCCAGCACCGCTCCCGGCTGTGCGCGCGCCCGGGCGGCGTCGGCGTCGACGTTCAGTACGGCGTCCATATACCGGGTGAAATCGAGGACGACGGCCTCGTTGACGGCCTGTCCCGCCAGCGAGGTGCCGCCGCCCCGCGGGAGGACGGGGATCGACCGTTCGGCGCAGTACGAGACCACGTTCGCGACGTCGGCAGTCGAGCGGGGGAAGACGACCCCGACCGGCGTCACCTCGTAGATGCTCGCGTCGGTCGCGTAGAGTTCCCGCGAGTAGTCGTCGAATCGGATCTCGCCGTCGACGCGGCGTTCCAGGTCGGCCACGAGCCCCGGCCGCGCGACGGCGTCGCTCGCGTAGTCGTAGTCCGCGCGGTCGTCGGCCGCCGGGCCCGCACCCCCGCGGTCTTCGGCCGCCGGGCCCGAACCGGCGTGGTCGCGCTTTGCCATGTCCGGGCCTACGGCCGTCGGGTGTTAAAGCCCGGCCCTCCGGGCAATCGACGCCGGACTCAGGCCGGAGTTGCCCGGTCTTCGAGCGCCGGCACGTAGTCGTCGAGCGAGAGCGCGAACTCGTGGCCGTCGACTTCGGCGGGGTCGACCCAGGAGAACTCGAAGGTTTCGCCGCTCTCCTCGCCCTCGCCGGTGACGACGTGGGACCAGCTGTCGCGCGGTTCGTAGACGGTCGCGTGATAGAAGTGCCGGACGTAGCGCTTGTGCGGCGAGAGCCGGCGCGTCCAGACGTCGGTCGCGACGTGCGTCGTCGAAGACAGTGCCCCGAGTCCGCTCTCTTCGAGGACTTCCCGGAAGAGTGCCTCGCGGGGGTCCTCACCCGGTTCGACTGTCCCCTTCGGGACCTGGAGGCCGTCGTGTCCGGGCCCCTCGAAGACGAGGAGCTTGCCGTCGCTGCGGGTGATGTACGCACAGACTTTCGGGACGTGCGTCGCGGTTGTCGTCTCCGTCGCTGCCATATCTCCCCCTGCAAACTCCACCGGATAAAGTGTTTCCTGAAAGGAATATTAGGTGGGCAATGGCCTATCCGGGAGATCAAGTCCCGGGAGTGATAGGTCGACGGTGGCCGGGAGACCGACAGTCAGAACTCGCGCCAGTCGGTCGGCTGGCCGGCGAGGCCGAGGAGGCGGGCCTGCCGGGTGCCCTCGTGGTCGCGGATCTCGATCATGCCGTCGAAGGCCTGCTTGATGACCTGGATCGTCTGGTCGTCGTGGGCTTCGGAGTCGATGGTGAACAGGCCGACGTAGCCGGCGGAGTCGAACCGCGAGGAGAGGACGTGACAGAACTTGAAGACCGTCTTGCGGTCGGTGTAGGTCAGCATCGTCGAGAGCGAGTCGAGCGCGAAGCGGCCGTCGTCGGCGCCGTTGTTCGCGAGGGTTTCGAGGCTCTTCGTTATGCCGATGCCGATACCGGTGAGGTCGCCGGGCGAGGAGACGTGGTGGACGTACGCACCGTCGGGCGTGCGCTCGCTGCTGCGACTGCCCTCGCCCCGGCAGTCGACGACAGCGACGCGGGATTCGTCCAGGTCGTCGACCCGGGCGCGGTAGTCGTCGAGGACTTCGTCGGCGCGGTCGCCGGTCGTCATGACGAGTGCGCCCTCATCCCGGCGCGACCCGTCGGCGAGCATCGTGAACGCCAGGTCGGCCTTGCCGGTCATCGCGGGGCCGGAGACGAGGATGTTCGACCCCGGGCGCACCGAGGTGAGCGCGTCGAACCCGAGCGGTTCGGACAGGTCGTAGGTCATACCCGGATCACTCATCGAGATCGTCGAGCCCCCGGAGGGTCGCGATGAAGTCCTCGTCCGAGTCGATACCGTCGAGCGTGGTCGAGAGGTTGCCCTGCAACTCGTCGATGCGGTCCTGTACCGCGCGATACTCCTCGTTGTCTGTGAGTTCCGCGCTGCTTTTCGCCGCCTCCAGTGTCGCCTGTTTCTCCACCAGCGAGTAGTACTCCTGGAGCAGGTCGTCGTACTCCGAGCGGTCGAGCAGGTTCTCGACAGTGTCGTAGAGCTGGTCGCTCTTGATGGGCTTGCAGAGGTACGCGTCGAAGCCCATCTCCAGGATGTCGAAGTCGGGTTCGACCGCGGTCACCATGGCGACGCGGCAATCGAGGGCCCGGTCGCGGATGCGTTCGAGCACCTCGTCGCCGGAGAGCCCCGGCATCATCCGGTCCAGCAGGACGACGTCCACCGATTCGTCCAGTTCCTCCAGCCCCTCGTCCCCACTGTGGGCCATGCGGACCTCGTAGTCACCCTCCAGCCAGAGCCTGTACGTCTCGGCGACGTCGGGCTCGTCCTCGACGATGAGCACCACCGGCGTATCCGCGTCAGACATCTGCACTCTACCCGGGGTTGTCCCTCATCCCACATAGCCCTGTGGGTCCAGTATCGCATGCTGATAGTCGGATCCGCGATCGATCGATAATCGTTCAGTACAGATGAGGGGTGTGACACGGGATGTCACAGTCCTGAATTCGCAGGGCGGACCAGTGTAGATCTCAGTGCATTCTATTTCGGTTGCGCCGAGCGTCGCGTATTTCAGTCAGGGGGTCTCCTGGATCGTTAGTTCGCCGTCGTCCGGTTCGGCGAGAAAGTAGACGTGACTGAACTCCGAGTCGGCGTCCTCGGCGGTCCCGTGCCAGTGTTCCTCACCGGGTTCGAACACGACCAGGTCGCCCTCTGACACCTCGCGTTCCCCGTCGCGATCGCCGACTATCCCGACGCCGTCGGTAACATACAAAATCTGCACGCCGGCGTGAGCGTGGAACTTGGTGCGCTCGCCCGGGCGGAACGTGACTTCCGCCGAACGGACGGTGACGCCGTCAAAGGCGCTTTCGACGCCCGCCGAGAGGAGCGGCGACCCGACCTGTACCGGGTGGTCCGTTTCGTCCCTGTCGGCAGACGGCAGATTGGTAACGTCCATAGTTCACGTGACGGTCACTACGTGCTTCAGTTCGATGCTATATAGAAAGCCCATTTAAATATGTCCGGATTGGGACGGTGCCCTCGTCACTCGTGACCAGCGATCGGCACTGGTTCGTACGGTGCTTCGAGGTATTCGAGGTCCGAGTCCGACAGGTCGATTTCCAGCGCCTCGACCGCGTCCTCCAGGTGTTCGACGCTCGTGGTCCCGATGATGGGTGCGTCGACGGCGTCCTGGTGCAGGAGCCACGCGAGCGCGATCTGAGCCATCGTGACGTCCCTGTCCGCGGCGAGTTCCTCGACGCGCTCGTTTATCTCCTCGCCCCCGCCCGACCGGAAGATCTCGTGGCGCTCCTGGTTGGACTCGGCCTCCTCGCGCGAGCGGTCCGTCGACGCGAACTCCTCGTGAGGTCGGGTCAGGAACCCGCGGGCGAGTGGGCTCCACGGGATCGAACCGATCCCCTCGCGCTCACAGAGTGGGAGCATCTCGCGTTCCTCCTCGCGGTAGACGAGGTTGTAGTGGTTCTGCATGGTCACGAACCGCTCCAGTCCGAGGCGGTCGCTCGCGTGTAACGCCGCCTGGAACTGGTGGGCCCACATCGAGGACGCACCGACGTAGCGGACCTGGTTGCGCCGGACCGCATCGTCCAGCGCGCCCAGTGTTTCCTCGACAGGCGTGTCGTCGTCCCAGCGATGGATCTGGTACAGATCGACGGTGTCCATGCCGAGTCGGTCCAGCGAGTTCTCCAGTTCCTGCTCGATGGTCTTCCGGGAGAGCCCGGACGCGTTCGGGTGGGGCTCGTCCTCCCCCGAGAAGAAGTTCGTGGGGAAGAACACCTTTGTCGCGACGACCTGCTCGTCGCGGTCGTACTCCCCGAGCACGTCACCGAGGATCCGCTCGGACTCACCCATCGAGTAGGCGTTCGCGGTGTCGAAGAAGTTGATACCGAGGTCGATCGCCCGTTCGACGATCTCGCGACTCTCCTCTTCCTCCAGTATCCATTCGTGTACCTCGTTTTCCGTCCCGAAACTCATGCCGCCGAGACAGATCTTCGAGACTTCCATCCCGGTCGATCCGAGCGTCGTGTACTCCATGTGCACCCGGAGAGAGAAAGAGAGGCACCATGGATTCGACGCTATCTGGAAAACGTGTTTATGTACTCTCGCACGTGCCCCAGAGAACGTTCCACGGCGTTCGAGTCCGGCAGGAGCCGTTCTCGGGATGTCGGAACTACCGTCTCAGGTGTCCCGCTCCATCCCGCACAGCCGTTCGACCATCTCGGGGTCCCGGTGGTCGAAAAAGAGGCTCTCGCCCTCGTCCAGCGCCGCGATGGTCTCCATCTCGTCGGCGGTGAGTTCGAAATCGAAGACGTCGAAGTTCTCGTGGATGCGCTCGGCGTGGACGGACTTGGGGATGGCGACGACCTCGCGATCGAGGAGCCACCGGAGCACCACCTGTGCCGCGGACTTGTCGTAGCGGTCGCCGATCTCGGTCAGCACGTCGTGTTCGAAGATGTCGTTCTGTCCCTCGGCGAACGGCCCCCACGACTGGTGCTGGACGTCGTACTCGTCGAGGGTCTCGGCGTCCTCGGTCCGCTGGTAGAACGGATGGGTCTCGATCTGATTGACCGCCGGGACGACGTCGTTGTGGGCGACGAGATCGACCACCCGGTCGGGGTGGAAGTTGCTGACACCGATCGCCCTGATCGCACCGTCGTCGTAGCGTTCCTCCATGGCCCGCCAGGAGCCGTGGACGTCACCGAAGGGCTGGTGGATCAGGAAGAGGTCCACGTAGTCCAGTCCCAGTCGCTCCAGCGAGCGCTCGAACGCGTCTTTCGTGGACTCGTAGCCGGCGTCGTCGATCCACAGTTTGGTGGTGACGAACACCTCGTCTCTCGGCACGTCACTCTGCTCGATTGCCCCCCCGACGGCCGCCTCGTTGCCGTAGGCGGCCGCGGTGTCGATCAGCCGGTATCCCGTGTCGAGCGCTTCGGTCACGCTCCGCTCGCACTCGTCGTGGTCGTCTATCTGGTACGTCCCGAAACCGAGCAGCGGCATCTCTACGCCGTTGTTGAGTTCGACTGTCTCCATGTTCTTTCAGTCCGTCGAATACGTGGTGGCCGCGATGGGAAGAAGAGTACGTTATCTGGAAAGGGTGTTTAAGTGCACGTCGGACCCGAGTGTGGTCGACAGTAGCTGTCGTTCGGCGCGGCGGAGCAGGTCGGACGTCGCGGGCTGGGAGATCCCTAATTCCTCGGCGAGTTCTTCGGTCGAGACCTGGCGCGGGCTCTCGTAGTAGCCGCGGCCGAGTGCGAGCGTCAGCGCCTCCTGCTGGCGGTCGGTTAGGCCGTACTCCGAGTCGTCACTACCGGTCCCGGACTCGGGCGACACCGAAAGCAGTTCGAACCCGATGTCGTGCTCCTGACAGCGCCGCTGAAAGTCGGCGAATCCCTCGAAGGTTCTGAACACCTTCGTCTCGTGCCAGCCCTCGGTGGTGATAGTCGTCGGTTCGATCTGGGCGGCGTCGACCTGTTCCGGGGCGAACGCATCCGAGATGCGGTCGTGGAGTTCGACGGTGAGTTGGAAGACGACCTCGCCGTTCGCCTGTCCGAGGTGGGTCGTCTCGACGACCTCGTCGAGCGCCTCGAGGTCGGCCTTCGAGACGTCGTCGTCGGGGTCGAACTTGACGGTGTAGATCCGCGATTCGCGTTCCAGGCAAAGCCCGTGGACGCATTCGGTCTCGTCCGGTTCGAGCGTTCGAGGGATACTGACGAGCGGCAGCAACGGTGAACTGATAACGAATTCAGTCGTAATCGTCATGACGTGCGAGTTCGTTCCGATTGTAGTTAAGTTCCTCAGGTGAGCAATGATCGCGATAGTGTCGAGTAGCGCTACTTTTTCGCAGATCCTCCGTTGGTATGTTCGCACACACAGCGACCAAGAGAATCCAGGCTCGTCACTCGGTCGTATACTCTGTCGGGTCGACGTACTCGCGGGCCCAGGCGTCGAGTTCGTCGAAGACCGGGCCGAGCGCTTCGCCTTTCTCCGTCAGCGAGTAGTACGTCGCCACGGGCGCGGCCTCTTCCATACGTTTGTCGACGAGCCCGGCGTCCATCAGCGCGTCCAGCGCCTGCGAGAGGGTGCGTGAACTCGCGCCGCTCTCTTCTTTGAGCTCGTTGAATCGAAGTTCGCCCTCCTGGAGGTCGTGGAGGACGTGGAGTCGCCACTGCGTCCCGATGACGTCCATCGTCTCCGCCGTCGGACACGCCTGCGGGTCCACCTGCGAGAAGGGGTCCTCCGGGTCGCTCGCTTTCATCCTGTCCGCTCGTCGGACCCCTCCACTGAAAAACCCTCTCCACTGTCACTCGCTGTGCAACACTCACTTAACGCTCGCAAGCGAGCGTTGCGTTCGTCGGGCAGCAGGGGCTGGCGCCGGCCACGTCACTCGTTCTCCCCCGAGACCTGGCGGTGTCAGCGCCGCACTGGCTCGGTATCGTCAAAATCTACAGAACGGGCTGGGAACGTCCCGGGGCAGAATAGTCAGCGGCGGCCGGTCCGTGTCGTGTGGGCCGATTCGCCAGCGGGGACACACCCGACTCGACGTCATCTTGTGACATCGTCGCGAGAGCGTGCCGTTCGAGACACCGTCACACGGAGGTGTATCTGGGGAGGTGAACGTCGAAAGGGTGGGTGGGTGAAACGGTGGGCAGAACCCCGGATTGGGGCCCGTGCAGATGTGGGCTGCAGGGAGTTGGGTGTGGGTGTGGGTGGGTGTGGGGTGGGTGGTCTGGGATCCGGGCACCGGTTTTGAGGCCTGCCCGACCGGCCGCACTGTGCGGCCAGGTAAACCCGATGGCCGGGAGGGTTATCAACGGGTGACGTCGTTCCAGTCGTTCCGGCTGTTTCCAGCGATTCCACGGCGTTTCACAGTGTTTCACGGTGTTTCAAGCGCCGTTTGAACCCCGATACCGACCGTTTCACGGACCGGAAACGGTTTGCCGACGCCAGATGTACGTTCCGGGTATAGCTGCTGTCCCGCCCGACCGATGACATCCAGACCCGTCCCCGTACTGGCCGTCTGCTGTTTGCTCGTCGCGAGCGTCGCGTCGGTGTCCGGCGTCGCGGCCGCCCAGGTCACGGTGGTGTCACTCTCCTACGGCGGCAGCGACGCCGTGGGGACGCCCGACCGCGGGCTCTCGATCTGGCAGTCCGACGACCACGAGTTCGCCGTCCGGCTGCAGGTCAACGAGAGCTACGAGGCCAGCGTCTGTCTGTCCGCCAACGCCTCCGAGGGGCCCCGACAGCTGGGCTGTCGGAACGCCTCGCTGGCTGCCGGAGAGACGCGGTCGCTCACCGTCGATATCGGCCCGTGGCCCGGGAATCTGACCGGCGCCAGGCTCGTCACAGCCACCGTCGGCGACCGCGAGACCGGCGAGACGCTGGCCGAGCAGTCGATGGACCTGACCATCCTCGGGCGTGAAGCCGACCTCGACGGTGACGGCCTCGTCAACGAGCGCGAGGTCGAGGCGGGAACCGACTTGCGGAACCGCGACACGGACAACGACACGCTCTCGGACGCGCTGGAGGTCAGGGTCTACGACACGTCGGCGACCGACAGGGACAGCGACGCGGACGGTCTCGGCGACGGGCTGGAGATCAAGCGCTACCACACCGACCCGCTCGTCGCCGACACCGACGACGACGGTATCGCGGACGGGCGCGAGGTCGACCTCGGGACGAACCCAACTCTCGCGGACACGGACGGCGACGGCCTCGTCGACGGCCCGGAGGTGAACACCTACCAGACCGACCCGACACACGCCGACACGGACGACGACGGCCTGGGTGACGGCGCCGAGATCGACCTCGGGACGAACCCGACCGAAGCAGACACCGACGGCGACGGTCTCCCGGACGGCGCGGAGGTCACGCTGTACGACACGGACCCGACGCGGGCGGACACGGACGGCGACGGTATCGAGGACGCCACCGAGATCGCCGAGTACGACACCGACCCGACCGAGGCGGATTCGGACGGGGACGGGCTCGACGACGGCGACGAACTCAACGAGTACGACACCGACCCGCTCGTCGCCGACACCGACCGCGACGGGTTGGACGACGGCCTCGAGGTCGAACTCGGGTCGAACCCGAACGACCCCACCTCGACCGCCGACCCGGGACCGATAACGTCCGCCAGGATCGCCGTCGAGGAACGCCCGCTCGTCGCCGGACTCCTCGGGGCGGCGGTCGTCCTGCTCGTCGCCGGCGTTCTCGCCTGGCGGTTCACCGACCGCCTCTCGGTCGCCCAGGTGGCCCGGACGCTCGGCCGAGTGCGCGGGGCGGACGAAGTCGTCGATGCTGCCGATACCGACGACCGGGCCGGGGACCCGAGCGGCCTCGCGAGTCCAGCGGCCGACCCACCCGACGACGGGTCGGCCGAAGGGACACCCGAGATGACGGCCGGCCACGCGACCGGGAGCGGTGGCGGACAGACGGCCAGTACAGACGCCAGCGGCGGTGAGGCGACCAGTGCCGAGGCCGACGCCGAGGCGGAGACCAGATCGGTCGCCGACCTGCCCGACGACGCGGTGCTGACCAACGAGGAGCGGGTGGCGCGCCTGCTCGACGGGAACGGCGGACGAATGCTCCAGAGCGACATGGTCGAGGCCGCCGACTGGTCGAAAGCGACCGTCAGCCGCGTCCTCACCCGGATGGAAGAGGCCGGCGAGATAACCCGCGTCGACATCGGTCGCGGGAACCTCGTCGCTCGACCCGGTGACGAGCCGGACAGTGCCGGGTCGCCGTTCTCCGATTCCGACGATTCCTGACGATTCCCGTCGACCGCACGAAGCAGTCAGTCCGCCAGATCCGCCAGGGTGGCCGCCGCGAAGGGGACGAGCATCTCCTCGCGGGTGAGCCCGCCGTGCATCCCGACCAGTTCCTCGTCTCGCCACCAGATCCCCGTGTTCCGGTGGACGACAACGAGATCGCCACAGCGCCGCCGGAACAGGTCGCTCGGGTCACCGTCGCCGAACAGTCCCGCGTCGACGGCTTCGGCCCGCGTGTACGTCCGGCAGGGCCAACGCGACTCGACCGCGTCGCGAACCCGCTCGACGGTCCCGTCCCGCAAGAAGAGGTGGAGGTTGCGCGGACTGCCGACCGGCGGGATCGGTTCTCCGTCGCCGTCCCGCCGGAGGTTCCCCCAGACGACGTCCGCCTCCCGGAGGTCCCCGTTCCCGTCGGGTTGTGTGTCGACGATACCGTGATCAGCCGTCAGGACGACGAGCGTCCGCTCGGGGGCAGCCGGGTCGGCGCGGTCGACCAGTTCGCGGCGCAGGCACGCACAGACCATCTCTAACTGTGCGCGGTAGCGGTCGTCAGTCGTCCCCACGCGGTGGGCCGCCGCATCCACGTTCGGGACGTAGCCGTAGGAGTAGTCGGGGCCGTCCGGCGATTCGACGCCCCGACGGAGTGAGACTGCCAGGTCCGCGACGTTCTCGGCGACGACGGTGTCGGCACCGGCAGTCTGTGTGTCGTCTGTCTCGAACGGCTGGTGGAGCCGGGCGTCGATTCCAGCCGCCGCCGCTTGCCGGTACAGCGATTCGCCGGCGAACAGCATCTCCTTTCGCAACTCGGGATAGACCTCGTCGGCAGGCTCGCCGTCCAGCGTCGCGAACGGCAAGGTCTGGACGACGCCCTCGACTTCCTCGACGTACTGCCACCAGCCCAGCATGCCGTGTTCGACCGGGGTCGACCCGGTGTGGAACGTGGTCGTCGCCGCAGCAGTCTCGGAGGGATAGACCGACGTGAGCGGCGAGACGGTCCCTTGCTCGCCGAACGCCGAGAGCAGCGGGACCTCCCCGTGGTCGCGCTTCCAGTGTTCCCAGCCGTACCCGTCGAGGAAGATGCAGACGACCCGATCGACGTCCGTCTCGACGCCCGCGAGCGCGGGTTCGGGGAGGCGTCGCTCCGGAGCGATCTCCGCCCCGGTATCACCGCCTGCCGGTCCGCTATCACTACCGGCCAGTAACGAGAGGAGAGTCGGATTGACGTTCGCGAAACAGTAGTCCTCGTAGGCGGGCAGGACGTACTCGCCGTCCTGGTGGCGCTCGACTAACTCGGCTTCGACGTCTCGCTGGAGCATCGGTCGCTCGCCGGTTCCCCCGACACCGGTAAAACGCTGTCCCCATCGTGTGAGCCGTTCACGCGGACCAGTCCGGCTCCCGGCCTCACCGGCGAACGTCGGCGCCCATCCCGGCGAGTGCGTCGAAAAAGCCAGGGAAGGAGACGTCGACGTCCTCGGCGCCGGTCACCGTGGTCTCGCCGTCGGCGACGAGGCCGGCGATCGAGAGCGCCATCACGATGCGGTGGTCCTCACGACCCGAGAGCGTCGCCCCACGGAGGTCGGTGTCGGCGCCGCGGACGGTCAGGCGGTCCCGTTCTTCCAGCACCGTCGCACCCATCTTTTCGAGGGACTCGGCCATCGCGGTGACGCGGTCGGTCTCCTTGTAGCGGACGTGTTCACAGTCGGTGATGGTGGTCGTCCCCGCAGCCGCGGCCCCGAGGACGGCGATCGTCGGTAGGAGGTCGGGCGTGTCCGAGACGCCCACCTCGACGCCCGCCAGTTCGGACTTCTCGACAGTGATCTCGCCGCCCTCGCGGTCCCACTCGATGGTCGCGCCCATCCGCTCCAGTATCTCGACGATGGCGGCGTCGCCCTGTGCGCTGGGCTGGGCCCCCTCGACGACGACGGCACCCTCGCCTGTGAGCGCGCCCGCCGCCAGCAGGTAGGACATCGACGAGAAGTCGCCGGGGACGTCGTAGACGCCGTCGTCGGGGTCATAGGACTGCCCGCCGTCGACGCGATAGCCGCCCCCGTCACCCCGACCGACGCCCTCGGAGGCGTCCAGTTCGCTCGCTTCGACGCCGAACGCGTCCAGCAGTTCGAGCGTGATGTCGACGTACGGCGCGGACTTGAGTTCGGTCTCCAGGTCGACGGTGATCCCGCCGTCGGTGACCGCGCCGGCCATCAGGAGCGCGGTGACGAACTGCGAGGAGACGTCGCCGGGGATCGACGCGGTGCCGCCCCGGACCGGGCCGCCTTCAGTGGGGCCGCCGACGACGAGGGGTGCCTGGCCGTTGTCCCGCGTGCTCTCGGCGCGCCCGGCGAGTTGCTCGATGGCGTCGAGCAGCGGGCCCTGAGGACGCGAACGGAGGGATTCGTCGCCGGTCAGCACGGTGAGCCCGTCGACCAGTGCGGCCGTGCCGGTCGTGAGACGCATCGTCGTCCCGCTGTTGCCACAGTCGAGGACGTCCGCAGGGGTGTCGGGCAGTCCGTCGAACCCCTCGACAGTCAATTCAGATTCGTCGGCCGAGAGGTCGGTCTCGCCGCCGTAGGCCTCGACGGCGCGCATCGTCGCCCGGGTGTCGGCGCTGACCAGCGGGTTCCGGACGGTCGCGAGCTCGCCGTAGCCAGCGGCGAGGATGGCACGGTGCGTGTAGCTCTTCGACGGCGGCGCCCGCACCCGGCCGCTGACCGACGACGGCGTGAGTGTCACGTCCATACGCCCGGAGTGGTCGGCCCCCGTCAATAGCGTACCGGACTGCCGGGAGTCGGCCCCCGTCGATAGCGGGCCGGACTGCCGAGACTTTTTGCCCGACGACACCGTTAGCGGGTCCATGGATCTCGACTTCTCGGAACTGGACGCCTACCTGGACGCGAGCGGGCACGACGGCTACCTGGTCGAGGCCGACTCGGAGGACTCCGACCAGTACTACCTCTCGGGGTTCGACGCGCCGGACCCGTTCGTCACGCTCTACGACGGCGAGGTACACCTCCTCTTCGCCCGGAGCCTGGAGTTCGGCCGGGCGAAACGGGAGAGCCGCGCCGCGACGGTCGAGCGCTACGTCGACTTCGACCACGCCACCTACGTCGACGAGCACGGCCGCGAAGAGGCTTCGTCGTACGTCGTCAGGGACTTCCTCGACAGCTACGAGGTCGAGTCGGTCGCGGTCCCGCCGCGGTTCCCGCTCGAAGTCGCCGATGGCCTCCGCGAGCGCGGCGTCGAGGTGGCCGCCGACCGCGAGGAGACCGTCACGCGGATCCGTGCGACCAAGACCGACACCGAGGTCGACCACGTCCGGACGGCCCAGCGGGCCAACGAGGCGGCCATGGCCACCGCCGAGGAGTTGATCGCCGGTGCCGAGGTCCGCGACGGCACGCTCCACCACGAGGGCGAGGTGCTCACGAGCGAGGCCGTCAGGACCGAAATCGAGGTGACGCTCCTCCGGCATGGCTGTGCGCTGGACGAGACGATCGTCGCCTGCGGGAGCGACGCCGCCGACCCCCACGACCGGGGAAGCGGCCCGCTCCTGGCCGACGAGCCCGTCATCGTCGACATCTTCCCGCGGGACAAGGAGACGAAGTACCACGCCGACATGACCCGGACGTTCTGCCGGGGCGAGCCGAGTGACACGATACAGGAGTGGTTCGAGCTGACCGACGAGGCGAAAGAAGCCGCCCTGGCGGCGGTCGAGCCGGGCGTGACCGGGGAAGCCGTCCACGACGCGGCCTGTGACGTCTACGAGAAAGCGGGATTGCCGACGCTCCGGGCCGACGAGAGCGCGGAGACGGGATTCATCCACTCGACGGGCCACGGCGTCGGTCTGGACGTCCACGAACTCCCGCACGTCAGCCCCGCCGGCGAGGAACTCGAACCCGGCCACGTCATCACGATCGAACCCGGCCTCTACGACCCCGAAGTCGGCGGCGTCCGCATCGAGGACATCCTCGTCGTCACCGAGGACGGCTACGAGAACCTCACCGACTACCCGGTCGAACTGGTGGTGTAGTCGCTTCCGGCCGGCCGACAAATATATACCTCACACGAGCGCTCGATAGCGACGAGGAGGACGGCTGGGAGGACCTCCAGGAGTGGCAGACCACGGCCAGGAGTCCCGGGGTCGCGAAACTCGCGCTCACGTTCCACGAAGTTCGGGACACTCTCTGACGATTTCCCCAGATAGAGAGTCTCACGTACAGAGTTTCCGTGTAAGGTGTGGCGGACACGCGACCACGCAGGCTGGCGGGTCGGCACCACCGGCGGTCCCGTCGGCGGGCGCGTCGTCGGTGCCCCCACCGGGGGCGTCCAGACTGGCCCGGACGTCTCGTGGACACGGGAGACGGAGTCGTCCCGATCCGGTCGTTCCGGGACCGACGCGGTCTCGGCTTCCGTCACGACGGTGGTACCCGTCCACCCTGAACGCTTCGCTGGTGCTTCGGACGCCAGCGGCTACAGCGTGTCGTCGTAGTGGTCTCTGAACGGGACGGGGAACCGTTTTAACGTCGCCAGCACAACCTCCGGTGATGAGTTTAGACGACCATGCCGAAGACCTCGCCTCCAGCTTCGGCGTCGACAAAACGGAGGTCAAACGCGACCTGGAGAACCTCGTCTCCTACAGCGTCCCGCTGGACGAGGCGAAGGACAGTCTCCGACGGAAGTACGGCGACGGCGGTGACGGCGGCGGCGGTGGCCCGACCACCAAGTCCATCGCCGACGTCACGACCGGGGACTCCTCGGTCAACGTCACCGCGGTGGTCCTGACGGCGGGCAAGCGCTCGATCCGCTATCAGGGCAGCGACCACGTCATCCACGAGGGTGAACTCGCCGACGGGACGGGCAAGATCTCCTACACCGCGTGGGAGGACTTCGCGCTCGAACCCGGCGAGACGGTGACCGTCGGCAACGCCGGGGTCCGCGAGTGGGAGGGCAAACCCGAACTCAACCTCGGCGAGAGCACCTCGGTCGCCCGCGAGGACGACCCTCTCGACGTACCCTACGACGTCGGCGGCGAGGCGTCGCTGGTCGAACTCGAACCCGGCGACCGCGGTGTCACCGTCGAGGTCACAGTCACGGAACTCGAGGAGAAGATCATCGACGGCCGCGACGGCGAGACGGAGATCCTGAGCGGCGTCCTCGCCGACGAGACCGGCCGGCTCCCCTTCACCGACTGGGACCCCCACCCCGAACTGACGGAGGGTGCGTCGGTGCGACTGGGCGACCTCTACGTCCGGGAGTTCCGCGGTGCGCCGTCGGTGAACGTCTCGGAGTTCTCCACCGTGGAGACGCTCGACCGGGACGTCGAGGTGACGGACGACGCCCCCCGGATGTCGGTCCGGGACGCCGTCACGAGCGGGGGTCTCTTCGACGTCGAACTCGTGGGGAACGTCATCGAAGTCCGGGACGGGTCCGGACTGATCCAGCGCTGTCCACAGTGCGGGCGACTCGTCCAGAACGGCCAGTGTCGCAGTCACGGCGCCGTCGAGGGCGTCGACGACCTGCGTATCAAGGCCGTCCTCGACGACGGGAGCGGGACCGTGACTGCCATCCTCGACGACGAGATCACCGAGCGGGTCTACGGTGGCGACGTCGAGGACGCGAAAGAACACGCCCGCGACGAGATGGACCAGGAGGCTGTCGCCGACGCGATCCGCGAGGAGATCGTGGGTCGGGAGTTCGTCGTCCGCGGGTCGCTCTCGGTCGACGAGTACGGCGCCAACCTCAACGCCCGGTCGTTCGTCGGGAACGAGGACGACCCGTCGAGTCTGGCGAGTGACCTGCTCGGGGAGGTCCGCCAATGAGTTCGAATTCGGGGTCGGATCCGGATGCGGGTTCGGGGTCGAATTCGGGGTCGGCGTCGGACTCCGACTCGGATTCGAACGACCAGGGTGGCGCGGGCCGTCGCGAGGTGGCCTATCGGCTCTTCGCCGCGGAGTTCGAGGACGCCGACTTCTCCTATTCGGAGAGCGACGAGGAGCGCGCCCCGAACTACGTCGTGACGCCGACCGGCGCCCGTGTGAACCGGCTCTTTCTCGTCGGCGTCCTGACGGAGGTCGAGGAGGCCGGCGAGGACATCCTCAGAGCTCGGGTGGTCGACCCGACGGGTGCGTTCGTCGTCTACGCCGGCCAGTACCAGCCCGAGGCACAGGCCTTCTTCGACCGGGCCGAACCGCCGGCGTTCGTCGCTGTCACCGGGAAGGCGCGCACGTTCCAGCCCGACGACTCCGAGGTGACCTACACCTCGGTCCGGCCGGAGAACGTCAACGAGGTCAGCGCCGAGACGCGCGACAGGTGGAACGTGCAGACGGCCCGCCAGACACTCTCGCGAGTGGCGACGATGGCCCGGGCGCTCGACCGCGAGGAGCGGGGTGACGATCTCCGGCGACTCCTCGAATCCCAGGGCGTCGACGTCGGGCTCGCGGCGGGGGTTCCGCTGGCGATCGACCACTACGGGACGACCGGCGCCTACCTCGAAGCGGTGCGGGACCTGTCCGTGCAGGTGGCCGAAGTGGTCACGGACGAGCGCGACGAAGTCGACCCGTTCTCGACGGCGCCGGACGCAGGCGGGGCGGCCGACCTGGCCTCTCTCGCGACCCTCGACGTGCCAGCCAGCGCGGGCGGCGAGACGGACGTCGACGTCGGTTCCGTCACGGAATCGGAGACGACTGGTGACTCGGGAGCGAGCGCCGGCTCGGAGACGAGTCCCGGCTCGGAGCCGACTGCGACCGACGAGTCGACGACGACCACGACCGAAGCGTCGACGGCCGACGCCGAAGCTGGATCGACCGGGACGGAATCGGACGATACCGGAGCCGAGGAAACGCCGGCCGACGCGACGACCGAAGCGACGACAGCGACGGCTGAGACTGCCGAGGCGTCCAGCACGACCGAAGAGTCGTCCGCTGTCGAGACGGACGCCTCGACTGCCGGGACGGACGCCTCGACTGCCGGGACGGACGCCTCGACCGTCGAGAGCGAGGACGACGGCGACGATATCGGCGACTTCGAACCCGGTGAATTCGACCTCGACGACGAGGAACGCGAGGCGATCGAGGAGGAGTACGGGACCGACTTCCAGAGCGGCACGGAGGTGGACGAACCCGGCGCGGCCGACATCGACACGCCCGAACCGAACGCGGAACCGGACGACGCCGACGCCGGCGACGAATCGGCGGCTGCCGAGGTGGCCGAAGCAGCGTCGGTCGACGCAGAGACGGAGACCGAGGAAGACACCGAGACGGCAGCCGAGACTGCCGAGGCCGACGCGACGGACGACAGCGCCGACGACGAAGAAACGGTGGAGGCGGAATCCGCCGACGCGGCGGACGTCGACCTCGACGAGGCAGTGATGGACGCGATGCGCGACAACGACGACGGCAGCGGCGCACCCGAAGACGCCATCGTCGCGGCCGTCACCGACCGCCTGGGGGCCGGCGAGGAGGAGGTCCGCGACGCCCTGCAGGAGGCGCTGATGGGCGGGCAGTGTTACGAACCCGAGGACGGCGTCTACAAGCCCATCTGATGGCCGTCGAGCCGGTTCCCGGTGAACCCGCCGCCGTGGCCGACGTCGAGGGTGGACGAGCGCTCGTCGTCGCCGATTACCACGCCGGTATCGAGGTCGGATTGCGTCGCGAGGGCGTCGAACTCCCGAGTCGGGCCGACGAACGCCGGGAGTCGCTCCTCTCGGTGGTCGAACGGGAGCGGCCCGACCGGTTCGTGTTGCTCGGGGATCTCGGCGATTCTATCGGGAATCCCGGTCGCGAGGAACGCGAGGAGATAATTGTCCTCTTCGAGGCGCTTCCTCCGGAGTTACCGGTGACGCTGGCGAAGGGCAACCACGACGGCGATATCGCGGAGACGCTCGAAGACGTGAACCAGCCGGTCGAGGTGACGCCAGGTCACGGCGTTCGGCTGGGTGACGTGGGATTCGCTCACGGGCACACCTGGCCGAGTCCGGACGTGCTGGGTGCCGATACCGTCTGCGTCGGACACGAACACCCCGTTGTCAGGCTGGAAGACGAGGTGGGCGGTCGTCGTGTCGAGCGCGTCTGGCTGCGGGGTCGACTCGCACCCGAACCCTTCGAGACGTTCCACGACGCCGACCTCGGAATCGGCGGGGAGCTGGTGGTCTGTCCGGGCTTCAACGACCTCTCGGGCGGGACGTGGGTCAACGTGGAGGGCCAGGAGTTCCTCTCGCCGTTCCTGCCCGACGGACTGGCTGACGGCCAGGCGTACCTGCTCGACGGGACGCGACTGGGCGAGTACCGGCGGGTGTGAGTCGGTGTCTTCGAATAGTTCCTGTCGTGTCGATCTCGTGCTCGTCGTGACCGCACTCGATGTCGTGTGGTGGAAGCCCTCGGCGCGCTCGCGGTCGCTGCGCGGGATATTCGCGCTCTCAGCACTGCCCGCGCGAATAGGGCCCGCGCAGGCGACTCCGCTCCCAATGGTCGCCGCGAGCCCGCCTCGCCCTTCCAGTCCGCCAGGAAGTGATCTGTGGGGACAGCTACCGACCGTTCAACGTCGAGACAGCCTGTGAAACGTGATCTTCCCTGGCGGACTGAAAGGGCGAGGGCCGCTGGCGGGGCACCGCCCCGTGGTCGCCTGCGCGGGCCCTATTCTCGCGAGTGCTGTGCGGTGCGGGTGTTCGAGCGAGAATATCCCGCTCAGCGACCGCCAGCGGCCCGAGGGCTTTCATCACACGATCACGAGTGCGGTGCTGTCGTCGAGGAGATTTTCTTCAGCTGTGGGTCGGTCTGCAACTACTGTTCAGTACGCAACAAAGAGTGAACAGTAGGGTTCGAACACGACGTACGAACGGATCTTCGACAGGTTCAGAGATTCGAAACCCGGGAACCCATTCACGCGAAGAGGGGATAGAGCACGGCGACGAGCGCGAGTGCGAGGAGAACGACGGCGCCGGCGTTGAGGAGCGTCTTGCCGCGGGTCCACTCGACGTCCTCGACGGCGGCCGGGTTCCGGACCGCACTGACCGCGTTGCCAGCCGCCAGCAACCCGCCGACGACGAGCGCGCCCGCGAGGACGAGACCGATCGTACCCGACGATCCGGGGAGACGCGCGAGGCCGTTCGCGACGAGGAGCACGCCGACGAGCCCCGAGAGGATCCAGTTCTGGCGGTCCGAGAGAGCCATGTCGGGACTCGGGTCGCGGGCGGCATATGACTGTTCATAGCGACAGCCGGCAGTCCCTTCAGAGCGACAGCACCGCAGTCGCGAGGACGGCCAGTGCCGCGAGCGCGAGGACGGCGAAATCGGCGACCGCGACGGACTCGGCCGGGTCACAGGTCCGGTAGCCCCACAGCCCGGTCGCGAGACAGACGAGCGCGGTGGCGACGGCCGCCCAGCCCAGGAGCGTGACGCCGAGCGGTCCCGCGGCTCCGGGGGCGACGAGGCCGAACGCGGCGAGGGACAGCCCGAGGGCGGCGACACTCCCCCAGGCGAGGCGGGGGTCCATACCAGGGGTTTCGACGCCCGCGTAGTTATCGTTGGGGGAACAGGAGTCGACGGTACCGGGGGACGCGAGTCGAGAGTCTCGCGGCGAACTCACCTCCTTTATCTTCCACCGGTACTTCCCATCGGGAGATGACCAGCGGACTCGACGCCGACGTCGCGGGAGCGGACGCCGCCTCGGAGCGCCGGGACGAGGTCGTAGCGGCGGTCACCGACCACGCCGGGCGGATCGCCCGCGAACTCGCCCGACTGGAGGGTGGCGACTACGGCCAGATATCCATCGAGACGGACGCAGGCACGTGGACGCTCAAGTACGAGGCCGGCGACGTGCAGTACCTCCGCTTCGAGGGCGGCCGCCGCGAGACGTACGTCGTCTCGACCCAGCAACCGCCGGACCCCGAGGCGCTGGCGGACGCGCTCGAAGACTACGACGCCTTCGTCGCCGGGTTCAACGAGTTCGTCCGCTCGAAGGAGGGTGTCCTCGACGACGTGTCGACGGAGTTCCCCGAGGTCGCGAGCGCCGACGACGCGGTCGCCGAGCGCGAGCGAGTCTGTGACCGCCTGCGAGAGACCTGCGACGCGATGGCCGCCCAGTTACACCGGTGTGCGAGCGACGACTACGGCGCGTTCACCGCCCGCGTCGGGGGGACACGCTGGGAACTCAAGTGGGAAGAAGGGCGAGCGCGCTACCTCCGCGTCGGCGGCGAGGGCGGCGTCTACCTGCTCTCGGAGTACCAGCCGCCAGCGCCCCGTGACCTGCGGGCCCACGTCGACGACTTCCCCGGGTTCGTCGAGGCCTTCAACGAGCACATTACCGAGATTTCGGAGTCACTGGAGACGGTGGAGCTGTAGGTGCGGAATCAGGGCCTCGCCGCTACTCCGCCAGGAACGAGGACGTATCCCGGTCCATCGCCGACTCGAAGGCGTCTGTTTCTTCATCCATCCGGTCGAGCTTCTCACCGAGGAGGACGCGCGCGGCTTCTTCGTCGATCTCCCCGCGACTGTAGCGTTCGTAGACCGTGATCTCGTCCTGTTCGTCTAGAGTCTGTCGGAGCATCTCGACCAGTCCGACCCGGGCCAGTTCGCTCACGTTGATACCACCGACGTGGATCTCGTCGAGCAACTCCGCAGCTTCCTTTTCCGCTCCCGCTCGGAACTGGATCGTCTCGTCGTAGCTCGACCCGTTCATACGCGGCAATTGGTCTGTTGAAGGTAACTGTGTTGTGACGTGTGGTGACCTGCCATTAGAGGTGCCCATGGGCGACCACGACCGCGGCGCTTAATCGGGTCCGGCCGTTAGGGGGGCCGATGACAGACGCGGACGGCGTCGGGACCGCCGCGGCGTTCGCACACCTGGGCGGGGAGGTGCGGGCGGCGCTGTCCGAGCGGGGGTTCGAGACGCCGACCGAGCCCCAGCGGGGTGCCATCCCGCCGCTGGTCGACGGAGAACACGTCCTCGTCGTCGCGCCCACCGGGACTGGCAAGACCGAGACGGCCATGCTCCCGGTCTTCGACGCGCTCGAAGGCGAGGAACGCTTCGGCATCGGCGCGCTCTATATCACACCGCTTCGGGCGCTGAATCGCGACATGCGCGAGCGCCTGGAGTGGTGGGGCGAGCGACTCGACCTCGACGTGCAGGTCCGCCACGGCGACACGACCGACTACCGCCGGAGCAAGCAGGCTGACGACCCGCCGGACGTGCTCGTGACGACACCGGAGACGCTCCAGGCGATGCTGACCGGGTCGAAACTCCGGACGGCACTCGAAGACGTCGAACACGTCGTCGTCGACGAGGTCCACGAACTCGCCGCGGCCAAACGCGGTGCGCAACTGACTGTGGGGCTCGAACGCCTCCGGGAGCTCTCGGGCTATTTTCAGTGTGTCGGCCTCTCCGCCACGGTCGGCGACCCCGAGGAGGTCGGTCGCTTTCTCACCGGCGACAGGGGCTGTTCGATCGTCGAGGTCGACGTCGGCAGTCGGCTCGACGTACGGGTGCGGTCGCCCGAAATCGAGGACGGAGACGAGCGACTCGCCGGCGAACTCGCGACCGAACCGGAGTTCGCGAGTCACGTCCGCTACATCGACGAACTGGTCGAGGAGTACGAGTCCACACTCATATTCGTCAACACACGCCAGTTCGCCGAGGCGCTGGGCTCGCGGTTCAAGGAACTGGGGTCGAACATCGGCGTCCACCACGGCTCGCTCTCGAAGGAGGCCCGTATCGACGTCGAAGACCGGTTCAAGGACGGCGACCTGGACGCCCTGCTCTGTACGTCGTCGATGGAACTGGGCATCGACGTGGGCCACGTCGACCACGTGGTCCAGTACAACAGCCCCCGGCAGGTGACACGCCTGCTCCAGCGCGTGGGGCGGGCGGGCCACCGCCGCGACCAGGTCTCCCGGGGGACCGTCGTCACGACACACCCCGACGACACGCTCGAAGCGCTGGCTATCGCCCGGCGGGCCCGCGATGGAGCGGTCGAACCGGCCGCGATCCACGACGGCAGCCTCGATACGGTGGCCAACCAGGTCGCGGGGCTGGTCATGGACTTCGGCGAGATCCGGGCGATGCGCGCCTACGAGATACTGACGCGAGCATACCCGTTCCGGGACCTCTCGGAAGCGGATTTCGAGGAAGTCGTCCGCGAACTCGGGGGCAACCGCGTCGTCTGGATCGACGAGGAGGAAGACACCATCGAGAAACGGCGCGGGACGTGGCAGTACTTCTATCACAACCTCTCGATGATACCCGACGAGGCGACCTACACCGTCGAGGACGTCGCCAGCGGCCGGGACATCGGCACGCTCGACGAACGGTTCGTCGTCAACTTCGCCGCCCCCGGCGAGGTGTTCGTCCAGCGCGGCGAGATGTGGCGCATCACCGAAATCGACGAGGAGGAGGAGACCGTCACTGTCTCGCCCGTCGAAGACCCCGCCGGCGAGGTGCCCTCCTGGACCGGTCAGGAGATTCCGGTCCCCGCGGCGGTGGCCCAGGAAGTCGGCGAGATGCGTGGCGTCGCGGGTCGCCAGCTCCAGGCCGGCGCGCCGGTCGAGCGAGTCGCCAGCGAGTTCGAGGGGCGCTACGACGGCGATCGGGCGACGATCGAGACCGGCCTCGAACAGCTCGTCGACTACGAGGGACCGCTCCCGACCGACGAGACGGTCCTCGTCGAGTTCCGGGGCCGCGAAGTCGTGGTCAACGCCTGTCTCGGCCACAAGACCAACGAGACGCTCGGGCGCCTGCTCTCGGCGCTCCTGGGCCAGCAGACCGGTTCGTCCGTGGCCCTCGAGATCGACCCCTACCGGATCGAACTCGAAGTCCCGCGGGGCGTCTCGGGGAGCGATGTCGTCGGGATCCTGGAGGAGACCGACCCCGAACACGTCCGCGACCTCATCGAGTTGAGCCTCAAGAACGCCGACGCGCTGAAGTTCAAACTCGCGCAGGTCGCGGCGAAGTTCGGGGCCCTCAAGCGCTGGCAGGGCGGCGGCCCGAGCGCCCCCAACGGGCAGTTCGGCCGCGACAGGCTCATGGACGCGCTGGCGGACACGCCGGTCTACGACGAGGCGCTCCGGGAGATGCTCCACGAGGAACTCGACGTCGACGGCGCTGCGGAGGTTCTTCGGCGAGTGCAGTCGGGCGAACTGGCCGTCGAGGTGCTCGGCGAGCGCACGCCCATCGGACTGGGCGGCCGGTCGAGCAGTCAGGAACTCCTCTCGCCGGAACACGCCGACGCGAGCGTCATCGAGACGGTGCGCGAACGCATCCAGACTGATAGAGTGATCCTCTTCTGTCTGCACTGCGAGGACTGGGAGCGGCGCATCGAGGTGCGCCGCGTCGACGACCAGCCCGAGTGTCCCCACTGTGGGTCGACGCGGGTCGCGGCGCTGAACCCGTGGGCCGACGAGGTCGTCTCGGCCGTGAAAGCGAGCGAGAAAGACGACGAACAGGAGAAACAGACCCAGCGCGCCTACCAGTCGGCGAGTTTGGTCCAGAGCCACGGCAAGCAGGCCGTGATCGCACTCGCCGCTCGCGGGGTCGGGCCGCACAACGCCGCACGGATAATCAACAAGCTCCGCGAGGACGAAGACGAGTTCTACCGGGACATCCTCCGGCGGGAACGCGAGTACGCCCGGACGCGGAGTTTCTGGGACTGAGCCGACTGCCGGGCCCGTGCGTCCGCGAACAGGCATACGTTTCCGGGAAACCACCCGAACAAGCGGCGAATCTGTGGCCGACCGGCTTCTTTTTACGTAGCCTCGGCTAACGAGCGCGTTAGTACACCCCTCTAATGAGTCCGGACCAAGCGATAAATGCGGAGTATATCGAGCAGCACCGCGAAGAGATAGAGCACCCGCTCTGGCAGTTGTTCATGCAGTTCGGCCACGGGAACAGGCGGTGGTTCGTCGTCGGCGTTCTGGCGAGCATCGGGTCGCGCTTTTTCGCGCTCGTTCCGCCAGTCATCCTGGGCGTCGCTATCGACGCGGTCTTCAGGGACGACACCCCCTTCGAGCTCCCGTTCGTGCCGACGGCGTGGTTGCCCGAGACGACGATGGGACAGTTCTGGTTCTCCATCGCCGCGATGGGCGTCGCGATGGTCGGCCAGGCGATACTCATCTTCGTCCGGTCGTCGACGCTGAACCTCTTCTCCCATCGGGTGAAACACGAGGCCCGGACCGCGACCTACCAGCAGATGCAGCGTCTCGACATGGACTTCTTCAACGAGGTCCAGACCGGCGAGCTCATCTCCATCCTCTCGAACGACACCAACCGGCTCGAACAGTTTCTCGACTCGATGATGGGCGAGATGATCCAGCTCATCGTGCTGATGGGCGGGACGGCCGTCATCCTCCTGACCATCCAGCCCGAACTGGCGCTGGTGACGCTGACGGTCATTCCCCTCTCGGCGATCTTCACCTACTGGTACATGCAACTCGCCGAGGAGCGCTACGCCGACATCCGCCAGTCGGTCGGCGACCTCAACTCGCGCCTGGAGAACAACCTCAACGGTATCCAGGTCATCAAGGCCTCGAACACCGAGGACTACGAGGACGAACGCGTCGAGGACCACTCCTACCGCTACTTCCGGCTGGACTGGCTCGCGCTCCGGCTCAACTTCGTCTACCGACCCGGACTCAGGGTGCTGACGTCGCTGGCGTTCATCGCGACGTTCATCGTCGGCGGGGTCTGGATCCTGCAGGGACCGCCCGGGCCGTTCACGAGCGAACTCACGGTCGGGACGCTCGTCACCTTCCTCCTGCTGACCCAGCGGCTGGTCAACCCGCTCGCCCAGATGGCCAACATCATGGAGCGCTACGAGGACGCCAAGGCCTCGACCAAGCGCATCCTCGGGCTGATGACCCTGCCCGTCCACATCCAGGACGCTCCCGACGCCATCGACATGGAGAACGTCGAGGGCCACGTCGAGTACGACGACGTCACGTTCTCCTACGGCGGCGACGAGACCGTTCTCGAAAACGTCGACTTCGAGGTCGAACCCGGCCAGACGGTGGGCCTCGTCGGCCCGACCGGCGCGGGGAAGACGACGATCATCAAACTGCTCCTCCGACTCTACGACGTGAACGACGGCGGCGTGAAAGTCGACGGGCACGACGTCCGTGACGTCACGCTGTCGAGTCTCCGGGGTTCGATGGGGTACGTCGGCCAGGACAACTTCCTGTTCGACGGTACCATCGAGGAGAACATCAAGTACGGCAAGTTCGACGCCACCCACGAGGAGGTTGTCGAGGCGGCGAAACTCGCGGAGGCCCACGACTTCATCACGAACCTCACGGACGGCTACGACCAGGACATCGGCGAGCGCGGCGTCAAGCTCTCGGGTGGCCAGCGCCAGCGCGTCGCCATCGCCCGCACCATCCTCCAGCACCCGGCGATCATGGTTTTCGACGAGGCGACGTCGGCCGTCGACACGGAGACGGAGATGCTCATCCAGCGCTCTATCGACGAACTCGCGGCCGACCGGACGGCCTTCATCATCGCCCACCGACTCTCCACTGTCCGGGACGCCGACGTCATCCTCGTCATCGAGGACGGCGAGATCGTCGAGCGGGGCACTCACGACGACCTGCTCACCGCCGACGGCCTCTATGCCAACCTCTGGCGGGTGCAGGCCGGCGAGATCGAGAAGCTCCCCGACGAGTTCGTCGAACAGGCCAGCGAACGCGTCGCCCAGCAGGCCGCCGACGCCGCCGAAGACGACTAGACTCACTTAACGCTCGTTTCACGAGCGTTGCGTTCGTCGAATGGTCGCAGTTGGCGCTGGCCACGTCGCTCGTGCTCTGCCGAGACCTGGCGGTCTCGGCGCCGAACTCGCTTGGTATCGTTCGATACTCGACCAGCCGAACGTGGCCGGCACATCCCTCGAGACGTCGAACGAACTGAGACGTCCGCACACAGTGACCAGCAAACTCCGAGTCCAACGCGATCCCTTTTGGGTTTCCCGGGCGAGCACCCACCCATGATCACGCTCGCGACCGATTTTGGGAGTCCGTACCCCGCCGCGATGAAGGGAGTAATCGCCTCGCGGACGGACGCCCGTATCGAGGACGTCGCCCACGACTTCCCGCGACAGGACGTCCGTGCGGCCGCGTTCTGGTTACGCGAGGTGCTCCCGTACTTCCCGCCCGCGACCCACTGCGTCGTCGTAGATCCGGGTGTCGGCACGGACCGAGCGGCGCTCGTGGTCGAAGCGGGCGAGCATCTGCTGGTCGCACCGGACAACGGCGTCGTGGTTCCGGTCGCTCGCGAGCTGGCGGCACAGCGAACCGGCGACGGGAACGATTTCAGCGTCTGGGAGTACGAGTACGCCGACGACGCGACGGCGAGCAACACCTTCCACGGGCGGGACGTCTTCGCACCCGCCGCCGCTGCCGTCCACGACGCTGACTCGGTCGCCGACGTCGACCGGTGTGTCCCGACCGACGAGTGGGTCGACCTGCGCTTTCCCGATCCTGATATCGGGGACGACCACGCAGTCGGAGAGATCCTCGTCGTTGACGACTTCGGGAACGCCGTCACGAACGTCCCCGGCGAGGTCCTGACCGGTCTGTCGGAGGTGACGGTCAACGACGAAACAGCCCCAGTCCGGGACGCCTACGCCGAACTCGCGGCTGGCGAGCGCCTCGTCACCGTCGGGAGTCACGGCAACGTCGAACTCGCCGTGAATCAGGGGCGGGGCGACGAGGCGTTCGGCGTTGTGGTCGGTGATAGGGTCGAACTGGGGCTGTAGCGCGGGTTTTCACCGGCTCGTCACACCCACGGTTCGACGCCATCAGGTCGGTCGATCCGCTCGCGGACAGATTCGATGGCGTCGTGACGTTCGTCTTCGACCGATTGCATCTCCGCCGGGTGGTCGTGATAGTACGCCAGCGCGTGGTAGACGTCGGCGACGTCGAGGTCGTACCGGTCGGCGACCGTCTGTGGATCTTCGTCTTCTCCTTCGACGAGCGCGTACACCTGCCGGACGCTGATCCGTCGCCCGCTGATGTGCGGTTCGCTCATCCGGTCGTGAGCGATCCGACGACTATCGCGCTCGGCCATGGGAGACTGTTCTGCCTTCTCGGGTAAAAGGATACGGCCGGGGACCGATTCGTCACCGTCTGAACCCGGAGTGACTCACGGCGAAAGGTTGACACCACTATCGCTACCACTGGGTGACGTGCTCTCCTCCCTCCGGGCCGGAGCGCGGGTCGCGGCAACCCGCCCGCGTGTCGTCGGTCTCGTCGCCCTGGCCGCCCTCGGCGAAACCGTCCTCCGTATCGCAGCCGGACTCGTCCACCCCGTGTACTCGGTGCTGGTTCCGCCAGTCGTCGCTGTGCCACTGCTCGGTGCGGGACTCCCGTCGATCGGGGACGCTGTCTCGGCCGACGGCAACTCAGCGGCGGTCGAGTTCGACCCCATCTCGACGCACCGTGAACGCGCCGGCGGGTTGTTCGCGATTGCCGTCGTCGGCCACGTCGTCGCACTCCTCGCCGGAACGGGGCTCTTCCTCGTCGTGGATACCGCGGTCCGCTACACTCTCTACTGGCTGGGATACGGCCCGCTGTCGATGTACGTCGTTCTGGGCGTCCCCCTCCCCGGTGTGGGAGCCGGGACGGTCGTCGCCTGGGGACTGCTCGTGCCCGCGGTCGGACGCGTCGCGACGGGCGCTGACTGGCGCTCCGCCGTTCGCGCACCCCTCACCGCGGCGACCGCACCGCTGTCGACGGGTGGTGTCCTCGCCGTCCACGCCCTCGTCGGCGTCCTCGCGGGAGTCGCCGGGATCGCCGGGTTCGTCGCCGCCGGTCCCGGAGTGCGAGGTCCCTCCCCGGCGATGATCGCGGGCGTGGCCGGCGCTGTACTGGTGCTCGTCCTGGCGGTCTGCTATCCGGCGGTCGCAACACTCGCGGGCCGGCGACAGTCGGACGCAGAAATTCCGGTCCAGCGGGCCGCAGTCGCGGTCGTCCTCTGTGTCGCACTCGTCGCCGGCGCGAGTGCCGTCCGCGTGACCGAGACCCGGCCGACCGGCGACGCCGAGGCGATCCCCTCGGAACCGTCCGCGGCCTACGCGACGGCCGTCGCGAACACCGGGTCGACGAGTCACGTCCTCACCCACTCCCGGGACGAGGGCGAAGCCAGCGTGACCTGGGCCGTCGACCGCGCCGACCGCCAGTACCGCCAGACGAGCGACTTCGGCGGCGACGGAACCACCGTGTACGCCGACCCGGGCGCGATATACGCGACGAGGGGCGGCGAGGCGGGCACGCTGAACTGGCGAACCGTGCCCTTCGACCTCGCCGAGCGCCGGGACGGAGGCTGGACCGCCCTCGCCTATCCCGCCTACTGGCGCGTCGCTGGCCAGCCCTACGTCCTCGACCGCGGCGGCTTCGGACTGCCCGAGGCCGGGACCGGCGAGTGGGAAACCGTGGCCGAAAGCGACGGGACACGAACGCTCGCGCTCACCGACGGTGACGCTGTCTTCGCGGCACTGTTCGACATCCGGCCAGAGCGCATCGAGTACGAACGCGCGGAGATACGGATGCGGGTCGACACCGACCGCGGCGTGATAGCGGGCGGACGCGCCACTCTGAACGCGACCACGCCCGAGCGGAACCTCTCGTTCGACGCCCGGTACGAGGTCCTGACCGGTCGCGACGTCGGGACGCCTACCCCGCCGGGGCCGCGGACGCTCCAGGAGTGGCTCTGGAAGCTGTTCGCGTACTGAATACTGCCGCGTGGCGCAAGTCCTGAGGACTGCGCTCACTCACTCACCGGTCGTTCCCGTCGAGCACTGGAAGTCCGCCTCGCTGTTCGCGCCGGGCGAGGTCCCGGACGAACAATCGCACCTGTCTGACGAGATCCTCACGGTCCGTATACGAATACACGCGGGCATCCCACCGTTCCTGAACGGCCGCGATCATGGCACTTCGAACGCCAGACTCGTGGATGAACAGGACACGTTCGTGATGGCTATTCGTGGTCTGCTGCTCGTCACCTGTCGTCCGTTCGCGGTAGAGCGCCTCGAGGACGGACCCCGCCTCGATCCCGACGCCGAGGTTGTCACCGAACTTCGGGACGATATACACGACGGCATTGCTCGCGAGCGCGAATTCGACGCTCTGGGTCCCGGCGTCCATCTCGTCGAGCGGGATGTCGATGTCGACCGCGAGAAACGCGTTCACGCCGGGATCGGTTCGCAGTCGGTCACGAACGTGGAGCAACAGGTCGAACACGGCTTCTTCCTGTTCGAGGTCGGTATCTGCGCCGACGAGGGTGCCAAAATCGACGTTCTCGGGTATGCGACTCAGATCGAGCGATTCGTCTGTCTCGGCCGCTTCGAGAACTGCCTCGATGTCGAACGCTTTGTACGGACCCATCAGATACACCAGAAACCGAGAGTGGGCGAGGTCACCGAGACCGTCGACGATCCGGTCGCGCATATACCGCCTGCGGCCGCACATTACATAAAAACAGCCAATATCAATGGTTACTGAGTCAGCGAAGACTTATGGATCGCGTCGACCAACGGCTCTCCATGGCAGAATCTGGCCGGTCGGCACACGGTCCCGACGAGCGGCCCGGGCTCCTTCCCGAGCACAGCCTCCTCTCGCTCGAAGAGTATCTCGATATGCAGCGGGCGATCGGAAACGAGACGCGCTTTCGGGTCCTCGACCTGCTCGTCGACGAGGGTGCTCACAGCGCGAAAGAACTCCGGACCGCGCTCGATATCGAATCGAACACGTTACACTATCACCTCGACGCACTCGTCGACGTCGGCCTCGTCGAGAACCGGAAGCGAACGGAGCCATCGAGCGACGGCCTCTACTCCTACTACCGGGCGACCTCACTCGGGGAAGGGATACTGGAACACGGCGTCCGCGAGCTGATGCGCGAAGAGTGGGACCTGCTCGATGCCTACAGCGAGTGACCTGTCTCCTGTCGTCCGTGGAACGATGTAAACTCCCGAATACGACGACCGAAACAGGGACGAATTACGGCGACGGCGCCCTCACTTTCCCTCGAACTCGGGCTCGCGGTCCTGCTGGAAGGCGGCCAGCCCTTCCCAGACGTCGTCGGTCGTGAAGAGGTGACCAAAGGAGGAGGCTTCGAGTTCGAGGCCGGCGTCGATGTCGTCGCGGCCGGCGAGCATCGCGCGCTTGGTGAGTTTCTGGGCGATGGGCGGCCCCGCCGCCAGGTCACGGGCGAGTTCCCACTTGCGGTCGTCGTACTCGTCGGGCCCGACCACCTCGTTCACGAAGCCGTAGTCGGCCATCGTCTCCGCGTCGTAGTCGTTTTTCGCGGTGAAGATGATCTCCTTCGCGCGACCCTCGCCGACGACGCGGGCGAGGCGCTGGGTGCCGCCCCAGCCGGGCAGGAGGCCGAGGTTGTGCTCGGGCTGGCCGAACTTGCCCGCCTCGCTGGCGATGCGCATGTCCGCACACGTGGCCATCTCCATCCCGCCGCCGAGACAGTAGCCGTCGATGGCCGCGACGACGGGCATGCCGACTTCCTCGAAGCGCCCGAACACCTGCTGGCCCTGTCGCGACGTCTCGGCGGCTTCGAGCGCGCTGCCGGGCGCGGCGCTGGCGGCGTCGAACCCCGCCGAGAACGCCCTGTCGCCGGCACCCTCCAGCAGGACTGCCCGCACGTCGTCGTCTTCCTCGAAGGCGTCGAGCGCGGCGTCGATCTCGTCGAGCATCCGCGGCGTGATGGTGTTCATCCGCTGGGGCCGGTCGATCTCGATGTGCCCCACCGCTCCGTCGATCTCGACCTCGATCTGCTCGTAGGTCATTCCCTCCCCGCTCCCGTCGTCCTCGTCGTAGAAGCCACCGGACTCGGCGGCCTCACGGAGCCCGTCGGAGGCCTCGTAGCGAGCGGCACCCGTCTCCTCGTGGAGGTCGTCGAGGGTTTCGACGAGCACGTCGAGCCCGTGTTCGTCGGCCATTCTCGCGGGCCCCTCGGGAAAGCCCGCACCGAGGCCCATCGCCTCGTCGATGGCACTGACGGGAGCGACGTCGTTTTCGACGAGTTTGCCGACCTCGTTGGCCATCACGGCGAGCAGGCGGTCGGCGACATCCTCGCGGATCTCGTCGCTCGGGATCTCGACGCCGCCGTCCTCGTAGTCGTAGAAGCCCTTGCCCGTCTTCTTGCCGAGTTCCTCGGACTCGACTTTGTTCTGGAGGAGCGGACAGGGTTCGTAGGCGTCGCCCAGCACCTCGTGCATGTACTCGAGGACGTGCAGCGTGACGTCGTGGCCGACCTGGTCACCGAGTTCGAACGCGCCCATCGGCATCCCCAGCTCGAAACTCGTCGTCGAGTCGACTTCGGCGACGGTGGCGACGTCGTCGTGGACGACCCAGCAGGCCTCGTTCATCTGCGGGACGAGGACCCTGTTGACGATGAACCCCGGCGAGTCCTTCCGGACGCGGACGGGCGACTTGCCGATGTCGTCGGCGAGCGCCTCGATGGTATCCAGCGTCTCGTCACTGGAGTGGGCACCCGAGATGACCTCGACCAGCGCCATCCGCACGGGCGGATTGAAGAAGTGCATCCCGCAGAACTGCTCGGGGCGTTCGGTCACCTCGGAGAGTTCAGTCACGGAGAGACTGGAGGTGTTCGTCGCGAAGATCGCTTCCTCGGGCGCGTACTCCTCGAGTTCCTGGTAGACGTCTTTCTTGATCTCCATCTGTTCGGGGACGGCCTCGATGACGACGTCGGCGTCGCTCGCGGCCGCCTCGAAGTCGACCAGTGGGGTGATCCGCTCCAGCGTCGCGTCGGCTTCGTCCTCGCTGATCTGGCCTTTCTCCGCGAGTTTGCCCAGCGACCACTCGATCTGGTCGTACCCGTTCTGGACGAACTCGTCTTTGATGTCGCGCATGTTGACGTCGTAGCCCGCCAGCGCGGCGACCTCGGCGATCCCGTGACCCATGTTGCCGGCGCCGAGCACCGCTATCGTCTCGATGTCGTCGATGTCCATGACGTCTATAACGTGGCTCGGCTTTCGTTTCAAGGTTTCTCTCGGCGGAAAACTGCAAACGAGTTGTCGATCGTGTCCGAAACCCTATATTCGTGGCACGACAACACGGGGCACATGGACTTCGCACTCTCCGACGAGCAGAAACAGGTCCGCGACGAGGTCCGGCGATTCGCCGAAAACGAGATCAAGCCCGTCGCCTCCGAGTACGACCGGGAGGAGAAGTTCCCCCACGAGGTCATGGACGAGGCCGCCGAGCTGGGGTTCGTCGGCTCGAACGTCCCGATGGAGTACGGCGGCATTGGCTACGACTACCTGACGAACGTCATCATCGTCGAGGAACTGTTCGCGGCCGACCCCGGTATCGGCCTCTGTATCTCCTCGGCGGCCTTCGGCGCGGACGCCCTGGTCGAGTTCGGCAGCGAGGAGCAAAAGGAGGAGTACCTCGAACCGGTCGCGACCGGCGACGCGATCATGGGGTCGGCCATCAGCGAACCCGACGTCGGGTCGGACGTCTCCTCGGTCTCCACCTCGGCGGAGAAGGACGGCGACGAGTGGGTGATAAACGGCAACAAGATGTGGATAACCAACGGCTCGGTGGGCGATTTCTTCATCGTCCTCTGTGAGACCGACCCCGACGCCGAGGGCCGGTACAACGGCTTCTCGCAGATAATTATCGAGAGCGACAGGGACGGTTTCGAGGCCGAGAAGATCACGGGGAAACTCGGCATCCGGGCCTCCGATACGGCGGAGTTGCTCTTCGACGACGTCCGAGTCCCCGAGGAGAACCTCGTCGGGACCCGCGGCGCGGGCTTTCTGCAACTCATGCAGTTTTTCGACGAGACCCGTACTGCGGTCGCGGCCCAGGGCGTCGGCATCGCCCGCGGTGCGGCGGAGCGCGCTCTCGACTACGCCCAGGAGCGCGAGCAGTTCGGCCGCCCCATCAGCGAGTTCCAGGCCATCCAGCACAAGCTCGCGGACATGTACACGAAGACGGAGGCGGCCCGCCAGCTGACCTACAAGTCGGCCTGGAGCGTCGACTACGCGGACGACCAGCTCACGCAACTGGCCTCGATGGCCAAGGAGTACGCCTCCCGCGTCGCAGTAGACGTCGCCGACGAGGCCGTCCAGGTCCACGGCGGTGCGGGCTACGTGAACGACTTCGACGTCGAGCGGTTCTACCGCGACGCCAAGATCACCCAGATCTACGAGGGCACGACCGAGATCCAGAAGAACATCATCGCCCGCGAACTCCTCGGCAAAGGGATGGTGTGAGTCGGTTCCGGGCAGGACAGCCGTCGAACGAACGCGCGGATTGGAAAAACTCTAATGGGCGAAGGCCGGAGTTGCAGGTATGACCACGTACGAAATGTTCGGGCCTATCGACGGCCTCCTCGCCGCGGAACTCACCAGCGAGGTGCTCGTCGTCGAGGTGCTCCTGCTGGGGCTGGTGGTGGCGAACATGGCGTTCCGGGCACTGGCCTATCGACGCCACACATCACAGGCCGAGGACGGCGGTGCCGAGGCCATCACGCGACACCCCGTTCACTTCGGGTCGAACCTCCTGCTCGTCCTGCTGGCGTTCTACTACATGACGGTCCAGCACCACGCCGGGATCGTCTCGTCGGTGCTCGTCCTCGGCGTCGTCCTCACCGACATCTTCGAGTTCGAGTCCCGCAAGGTCGAGGCTCGCCGGGAGATCGACCTCGAACCCCCCAAGGCCGCGATCGCCGGCTCCGTACTCGCGCTGGTGTACGTCGGCTACGTCACCTTCTTCTACGGCCCGATCGGCCAGTTCCTCTGAATCTTCGCGGTTCGCGCTGTTCTCGCTGTTCACGCAGCTACCGCTGTTCTCGCGTTTCCGCGGTACCACGGACCGACAGTCACATCTCGAACGACCGGGAGACGGGATACCCCGCCAGTCTTACTACGCCAGTGGGACGAACTCGAACTATGGGCGGAGACGACGTTCCGGACGCGACGGACGTGCCCGACGTGGCGAACGTCTACGACGAGATCGCCGAATCGTACGCCGCGGGGTACTGGGAGAAAAACCCCTACCAGGCCGATTTCGAATTCCCCGCGACGACGGCGCTCGTCCCGGACGTGAGTGATAGCCGGGTCCTCGACGCCGGCTGTGGCAGTGGCGTGTATTCGGAGTGGCTCGTCGAACAGGGTGCGGACGTGGTCGGCGTCGACGTGAGTCCGGAGATGCTCGCAGAGGCAGACGAGCGCACCGGGGACCGGGCGGAGTTCCATCGCGCCGACCTCGCGAGGTCCCTCGACTTCGCGGCGGACGACGAGTTCGACGGGGTCGTCAGCGGGTCCGTGTTCGACCACGTCGAGGACTGGGACCATCTGTTCTCCGAACTCGCTCGCGTCGTCTCTCCGGGCGGGTTTCTGGTCTTCTCGATACGACACCCGCTGGTCGACCACCTGGAGTACGACGACTGGAACTACTTCGAGGTCGACGAGCGGGTCGCAGACTGGGGCGTCGAAGTTCCGCATTACCCCAGACCGCTCTCGGCGGTCGTGAACCCGTTACTCGAGGCCGGTTTCCGGCTCGACGAACTGGCCGAACCCCGGCCGACCGAGGCGTTCGAAGCCAAGCAACCGGCGGAGTACGAACGACTCCAGAAGCGCCCCTACTGGCTCTGTGTACGTGCAGTGAAATCGTGAATGATCCGGGCCGACCGTCCTGCGAACTCGGAGTTGACAGCGTTCAGCTACCGCGTTCGTCCAGCGTGGCGCGGCCCTGTTCGAGCAGCGGGATGACGACCCAGAAGGTGAGCGCGCCGATGACGGCGAACCAGGCCATCACGTCCATCAACACGACGCCGATGGTGCCGTAGATGGTCGACGGCGCTTCGGCCTCCGCGACGAGCTGGACGCCGCTGCCCTCGAAACTCGGCGTGCGGTACCAGCCCGCCAGCGTCAGCCACGCCAGTCCGGCACCCATGAAGATCGCAAGCCCTTTGGCGAATTCGTCAGCCATTGTTCGATGGTTCGTCGTCGTCGTCTTTAGCGTTTCCCATTTCTTCCGCCTGGAACCGCGTCGAGAAGGCGTAGGTGACCGCACCGAGGACGATCAGCCCGATCCCGGCGAGTGCCAGCACGGGGTCGGCCTCGGCCAGCGAGACGCTCGCGCGCTTGGTCGCCGCGTCCAGGACGACGAACCCGCCGACGACGGTCACGACCGCAAAGAGCGTCGAGAAGACCGTCACCGACTTGTACACCCGCGTCGGCACCCGCACGCTCCGGGCGTCCGGGCCCGACGTGCCGCTCTCCGCCGTCGAATCGGGAGAATCCGCTGCAGGAGAATCCGCGGCGTCCGTTCCCGCGGTGGGCCCGTCGCCAGCGTCGCCGTCCGCGGTGTCGGTCGCCATCTACTTCGGTGGTCGCAGGCGGTAGTACCGGCGGTTGAGGTTGAACATGTACCCCTCGCGCATCGACCGGAGCACCGCGTAGGTGATGAACGCGGCGACGAAGGGCAGCAGGAACGTCAGGTCGAACAGGACGTGTGAGTCCATCGGCGCCAGGTTCTTGACCGAGAGCGCGGCGATGGTGAAGGCGAAGACGACGCCGGACATCCCGACGGCCCCCCAGAACGGCTGTTCGACCGGCCGGCGTGCCGCGCCCTTGTTCAGGAAGGGTACGATGGCGACGAACCCGACGATGACGACGTTCGCGAGGACGCCGTAGGTCCGGTCGGCCATCAGCTTCTGCCCGCCGAGGAGGCTGATCTCGGGGTTGAGCGGCCCGAGTTTCAACAGCCCGAACGACCAGTAGAGATACCAGTCGGGCAGGATGATCGCGGGCGTCGTCGAGGAGTCCGCCGGCGGGCCGATGTGCGGTGGCAGTGCCGCCGAGAGGAAGATGATCATCCCGACGAAGAAACTCACCAGCGCCAGGTTGCGGATCATCTCGTGGGGCCAGGTCGGGAACGCCAGCACGTCCCGCTCGATGTAGGACGACTGCTGGCGCAGGTCCTGGTCCTCGCGGCGAGCCCGCTCGAAGTACTCGTAGGTCAGCCGGGAGAGCCCCTGGGTGCGGGTCTTGCGCTCGCTCCAGGTGGGCGTCTCGTCGTCCGGCGGAACGATGCCCGTGCCGTCCGTGCGAACCTCCTCGGAGTTGTCGTTGTCGCTCATGGTATCAGTGGGGTTCCGCGATGCCCTGCATCCAGACGATGCCGATGTGCACGGCGATGACCCCCGTCACGATGAACGGGAGGAAGAACACGTGCAGGATGTACATCCGCTGGACCGTCGACTGCGAGAGGGTGAACCCGCCGAACATCAGCTGGGCCACCCACTCGCCTATCAACGGTATCGAGAGGCTCATCTCGACGCCGATCTGGCCGGCCCAGAACGCCAGCTGGTCCCAGGGCAGCAGGTAGCCGGTGTACCCGAAGACCATCGTCAGCGAGATGAGCGCGATGCCGATGAGCCAGTTGAGTTCGCGCGGTTCCTTGTACGCCCCCGTGAAGTAGACACGGAGCATGTGCAGGAAGACGGCCGCGACCATCACCTGTGCCGACCACCGGTGGAGACTCCGGAGGAAGAAGCCGAAGTTCAGGTCGGTCATGATGAACGTGATGGAGTTGTAGCCGAGCGCGGGCGTCCCGTTCGACGCCCCGGCGCCGGGCGCGTAGTAAAAGCCCAGTAGCGCACCGCTTATCGCGGCGACGACGTAGGCGACCGTCGAGAACGACCCCAGCGCGTAGAGGGGATACCAGTACCAGAACTTGTTGTCGAGGTTGTACTGCTCGGTGTGACTCTTCGGCAACTGGAAGTTGACCTTGTAGTAGAGGTTCTCCAGAATCTCGAGGTAGTCGACGATGCGAAGCCGCTTGTCCAGCCAGATCAGCGCCGTCAGGTAGATCTCCTCGATCGCCGTCAGCTCCCGTTTGTCCATCCAGGCTGCGTGGTCGTGTTCGTCTCTGGGTTTCAGACTCATTGTTACTCCGTGGGCCGCGGGCGGGCGATGAACTGTGTCAGGAGCGGCGAGTACGGGTCGTAGAGGGACTGGTGACACTGGCAGTAGACCTGGTTCTCGCCGCCGAAGTTCGCGCTCCCGGCCAGTTGCTTGTAACTCGGCACGCAACAGAAGTGCGTACACTTGTTCAACCACGCCATGAAGTCCGCCTCCGTCGCCGCCTCGAGGAAACTCCGGACGTTCGGCTGGATGTTGCTGTAATCACGGAACCCATTCTCCCCGTTAATCATCTTGGGGAGCTCGGGCGTCCGGAGGACCTGGACCGGGATCGTCTTCGCTTCCTCGCCCTCCGAGCGCCACCGCGCCGAGGCGGGCTTGCCGAGGCCGGCACGACCGATGTCGTTGCCCCAGGTCTCGTAGTCCTCGAACATGTCGACCGTGAGCGGTTCGCCGCCCTCGATGTCGGCCTGCCACTCGTAGCTCTCGCCGGCGCCCGCTCGCAACAGGTTGTCCGCGTCGGCGCCGGGCTGGGCACCTGCGTACTGCTCGATGCCACAGTACTGGAACCACTGCGAGGAGTAGGTGATCCCGCCCATATCCGTCTCGGCGACCGTCCGCTCGACGCCCCCGACCTCCTCGGTGGTGGCCTCGGGGAAGACGCCGACGAGCTGGTCGGAACTGTTCACTTCGAGGGGGATCATCGGCATCCCGCGCGGTGCGGGGCCGTCGGTGTTCTCGATGGCGACGAACTGCGTCGGGCCACCGCCCCCGCCCGAGGCGGACGTCGTGGTGTTGACCGCCGCTGCGCCGCCGGTACCGACGCTCGCGAGCGCCGCGCTCCCGATGACGCCTTTCACGAACCGTCGTCGGCCTGTCTCGGCCGGGTACTTGTCTTCGTCCAGTGGCATTGGTTATCGTTTGTAGTAGGGGTAGACCGCTCGTTTCACGCTCTCCCAGGGGTCGCCCTCGGTGAACTGCTCGCCCTCAACCTGGTCTTCGCGGATGTAGAGGTCCTCCCACTTGCGACGTCGCTTCTTGACGATCATGACGTCGGGCAGGAACTCCTTGCGGTACAGCATGAGGATAAAGGCCAGGTCGACGAACAGGACCGCGAGGATGCCACCCAGGTACATGTTCCCGAGCGGGCTCCGGCCCCAGCCGTTGACCAGCCCGTAGGTGAAGAGGGCGACGAAGACGATCTCGACGAGCGTCAGGAGGACGATCCCGACCGCCGCCGCGGTGCTCTCGCGTGCCGGTTCGTACCGGTGGATGTCGCCGTAGTTGCTCCCTGTGGATGACATCAGTTGTTCCCTCCGCTGGCGTGTGCCGACTCACCGTACTTCAGCTGGAAGAACGTAAAGAGCAGCGAGACGACCATCATCACGATCGTGGCGATCCCGACGTAGTGGGGGTGGAAGGGGACACCCATGTGTTCGGGGTCGACCTCGCCACCGCCACCGCCGACGGTCTCGGTCTCGACGTCGCCGCCGACGGCGATGGCACCTTTCATCCCGAGCTGTTCGTGGGGCGCACAGTAGTAGGTGTACATCCCGGCGGTCTCGAACGTGTGCGAGTAGGTGAATCCCGAGTCCTCGAGTGCATCGCCCGACCCACTCCAGCCCGCACCCTCGGGCTGGCTGTTCGGGAGGACGTTGTGTCCGTTCGACACCCACTCGAAGTTTACCGTCGTTCCGGGTTCGATCCAGATGTTCGTCGGTGCGAACGCGACCTGGTTCGACCCTGCGCCGACCTCGACGGTCACCTCCGAACTGCCGCGCATGTCGGAGTACGCGCCCCCCGCGGCGTCGCTCACGTAGTCCGGGAACACCGGCCGTGTCGTCCCGCCGCCCCCGCCTTCCTGGGCGGCCGCCGTCCCCGCCGCGGCCGTCGCGGCGGTCGCGCCACCGGCGACACCGCCGGCGGTTCGCAGAAAGTCCCGTCTGTCCATAGGCGTCCGAATCTCGGGACCGAATTTGTATAAACCCACCGAATACGCGCGCAGGCACGCGGTTCGGCCCGCTCCGACCCCGAAACTGTTCGGCTCGTCAGCCGGTGAATTACCCTGTATTAGCCTCCTCAGCGGCGTCGGTCTCGTCACCCTCGGCCGCCAGCGCCTCACGCTCCCCGTCGGGAAGGACCTCCGGGCGCTCCCCGGGTTCGAGGTCGACAGCACGGAGGCGGTTGCGGTACTCCTCGGCGCGGAACCGGTCCGACAGCCGGGCGTTGGCGACCACCGTGAACAGGAAGACGCCGATCGCGACGAAGAGGATACCCGCGACGAGCATCCCGACGACGTTGAGCGACCGCACCGTCGCACCGGGTGGCGGCGAGACGACGCCGAGGGTCATCAGCAACCACGCCCCCATCAACACGACGCCCGCGAGTACCTGCGCCCCGGCGATCGCCTGGAGCATCCAGTTGCCGAGCTGGCCGCTCCCCTCGGGCACCTCCGCCGGCTCGGGCAACTCGCCTGCCGGGGGGTTCTCGGGCGGGTCGTAGGACTCCATCGAGCACAGCGCGACGCTCGGCTTGACGTCCCGGAGGACGGTGCCTCGCCCCTCGACGCTGCCGTCGGCGTAGACGGTGGCGTAGCCCGTATCGGAGTAGGCGAGCAGTCGGTCCTGGCGGCGTTCGAGCCGAGCGAAGACGTCGCGGTCGGCCACGCGCTGGCGCAGGTCGGCCTCGACGCGGTCGAGCAGTTCCGCGCCCGTGATCCACGTCTCGGGGTCGAAGGCGGCCTCCCACTCCTCGCCGGTCATCTTGGCCATGTCGGTCGGCCCGAAGTCGTCGAAGTCGTACTTCGCCTCGACTTCCTCGCGGAGTGCCTCCAGGTCCTCGCTTCTCTCCCCGTCACTTTCGGCCGGGACGGCCTCGTCACCCTCGGCCGGGACGGCCCCCTCGACCGCGTCGCCCGCGCCGTCGGACCGGGACCGCCCGGTCGAACTGGTGCGGTCGCTCACTTCGGCCTCGTCGGCACTGCCGTGCTCGTCGGAGGCGTCGACCATTGCCGGCGTTTGGTCGCCCGTGAACGTCAGGGTGACGGTCGAACAGCGGCCGACGCCGACCACGTTGCTCGTCCGTTGGGAGATCCGCCGGTTGCAACGCCGGAATCGCCCGGAGTGGTTGGCTTTTTTGACCAGCCGAACACGAGGGCAGCGAGCTGGGAGGCGCTACGCGCCTCGAAAAAACGAGCTGGCCGAACGTGGCCGGCACAACCTACAACGCGAGCGAAGCGAGCGTCATCGTCTGTCCGCCAGCGCCGGGAACTCGTCGCGCACCGACTCGACGCGTTCGCGCTCGACAGGTGCCGTCACCGTGGCAGGATCGTCGCTCGCACCCGCCAGCGTCGTCCCCCAGGGGCCGTAGATCGTGGAACGCCCGAGCAGTTCGGCGTCCTCGAAGACACCGACGCCGTTGACCGCGGCGACGTAACACTGGTTCTCGACCGCCCGTGCCCGCGGCAGGAGCCGCCAGTGCTCGACTCTCGGGTAGGGCCACGCACTCGGGACGAGCACGAGCGTCACGCCGGCGTCGACGAGATCCCGATACAGTTCCGGGAAGCGCAGGTCGTAACAGGTCGTGACACCGACGACGTGGTCACCCACTTCGGCCGTCGCGAGCGACTGGCCGGGGACGAGCAGGTCACTCTCGGCCGACTCGTAGCCGAAGAGGTGGTGTTTGCGGTAGACCGCCTGTCGCTCGCCCGCGCCGTCGAACAGGACGGCGGTGTTGGCCAGTCCCTCGGCTGCCGGCGTCTCGATGCCTGCCGCCCGGGAGGCCGCGAGGTCCTCGACGACACTCCCGGCGAGAACGGCGACCTCGTGTTCGGCCGCGGCGTCGGCCACCCGGGAGAGCGTCTCGCCGGCGAGTCCCTCGGCGTTGCGGCCGTAGAGGTCGAACGCGAAGTAGCCCACGTCGAAGATCTCGGGCAGTGCCACCAGGTCCGCGCCGTCCGCTGCGGCCGCCGTGATCCGCGAGAGCGCGCGCTCGACGTTCGCCTCGACGCGGCCGGCCTCGACGTCTATCTGGGCGAGTGCGAGTTTCACGCTTCGATACCCAGGAACTCCTGCAGTGCGGCCTCGAGGTTGTCGAGTTCGCCGTCGAGGTTGCGCTCGAAGAACCGCTCGACGCCGGGGAGGCGACCGTCGACGACGAACGTGTTCACGAGGCGGGTCCCCTCGTCGGTTTCTATCAGTTCGTGTTCGCCGACGACGTGCATCACCTTCGAGCGCCCCGAGAACTCGACGTACTCGGGTTCCCGAACCGTCTCGTCGCGTGTCTCGACGCGGATCGTCCGGTCGACCAGCGGGAGCGGCAGATCGAGGTGCCAGGTCGCCGTCCCGTCGTCGTGCACGGTAAACTCCGAGACGACGCTGATCGCGCCCGCACGTCGGGCCGGGTCAGCGATGAACTCCCACACCCGCTCCCGGTCGGCGGGCAACTCGAACGACCGCTCGACCCTCACCGTCATACCGGTACTCCGTGCCGGTGCGTGAAAAATCCACCACAGTCGACCCCACGAGCGGGGCTCCCACAGGCGGCGCTCCGAACTACCCGCTCCGGCGTCGCGACTACCGGGGTGGACATCCCGCGAAGAACGAGTGACTCAGGGCGATCCGCTGGGACTGAGCGTGACGCGCCAGGTCGTCGACTTCGCCCGGCCCCACTTCTCGATCTCGACGTCGTCGGACTGTTCGTCGAGTTTGGGGAGGCGCGCGCCGACCTGCTTGGCCGAGAGGCCGATCTGGTCGGCGATGTTCTTCGACCGGAAGTAGCTCTCGCCGCGGGAGACGCTCTCGCGTAGGTGTTCGAGAATCTGCCTGTCCTCCTCGCCGAGTTCGCTCATGCCCGGAAGTAGGGGCTCTATTCCCTTAACGGTTTATTATTTTCCGTAAACGTGCAACGCCGCGACGGACAGGATCCCCGCGACGACTGCCCCGGCGAAGCTCCACGCCGAGACGACCTGTGTCTCGACAGTCACCGCCATCGCGCCCGCGGCGACGACCGCGAGCACCCCGAAGAGCATCGCCAGCCCGATTCCCATGTCCGACGGCCCTGCTGTCTCGCTCATGCCTTTCGGTTCCTTTACTCGCCACTTAACTCATTCGGGCCAGGGTCGAGACGTGCGTGACTGTGCGACCGCCAGGGAGCCGTCGGTCACTCGATAGTGACGTGTTCGGACTCCTCGTTCAGGGCGAGGTTCGAGGCGATCTCGGCGTTACGCACCGCGTACTGTGCGGTCTGCTGGAGGCTGACGAGCACTTCGCGCACTCGCAGGAGTTCGTCGTTCGGCAGTTCGTCGAGGTCGGCGAGGATATCCTGTTCGCGGTCCTCGACGTCGGCGAAGCGCTCGCGCACCTCACAGGCCAGGTCGTAGTCGCGCTCGACGATGGCCTCGATCGCCATCTCCGCCATCTCGTCGACCTCGTCGGTGAACTCGCGGATGCGCCGCATCGTCGAGCTGTCGACGTTCAGCGAGTGACCGTCGGTCTCCATGGCGATCTCCGCGATGTCCTCGGCGTCGTCGGCGGTCAGTTCGAGGTTCTTCGCCGCCGACCGGTAGGCGATCAGCGGGAAGCCGTCGTCCAACCCGACCGCCCGCGCGAGGTTCGGGTTCTGGTAGGACGTGAATATCAGTCGCAGGAGGAGCACGAAGATCTTGTTCGCCTGGCGCTCCCGGTTGAGGGCCCGCTGTGCGAGGTCGGGGTTGCCGTGAGCCAGCGCCTTGATCCCCTCGTTGCGCATCGTCCCACCCGTGCTCTCCAGACGCTCGAGCAGGTTGTCGAGCGTGAAGTCCTCGGGGTCGACCGAACACCGGATGGCGATCCGCTCGGGCGTCTCCTCGACGACACCGAGCCCCATCAGCTGGGTTTCGGCGTTGTAGACGGCGTTGATGTGTGAACTCGGGAGCGTCTCGTCGGGTGCGGACTCGACGTGGATGACTCGCCGGCCGAGGACGTACTGCGAGAGGATCGCCCGTTCGAGCGCGCTGGCGTTGAGCCCCTCGGCGTGGATGGTCGCCTCCGACTCCTCGTTCTGGACCGACTCGGGCAGGACCGTCAGTGTCCCCTTCCCGCCCATCCGCAGCGAGACTTCGTCCCCCTTCTCGACGTGGTGTTCCTGTGCCCACTTCGCCGGGAGCGTCATCGCGAGCGTCGACGGGCCCAGTCGCTGTACCTTTCTCGTTTCCATACGTCCTTGGTTATCCGCTGATACCCTTAATGTTGTCTATACATCGGTCAACACGTTCTGGCAAATATTATCATTTCTGGACGACCGTCGAAAAAGGGGGGGGTCAATGCGTGACAATTAATTACACGATCCATCACGGGTCGGGCCGGGTTGTCCGGGACAGTCCAGCCCCGTGGGAACCGCGCCCGGACGTGGCTACTCCGGACCGGAGTCACTCGATGCGGACGAGGCGCTGCTCGTAGCGGCCGACCCTGACGCGGTGCCACCCTCGTAGCTCCTCGTCGAGTTCGGGATCACCGGTGTCCACCCGCAGGACGTCCAGTCCGTCGAGTTTCTCGCGCGAGGCGACGACCTCGACAGTCGAGTCCCGAACGACCGCGGGCGATATCTGCTGATTGCCGCGACCGAACACGAATCCCTGACCGCCGATCGGCGAGACGACGACGACGTTCTCCTCGCCGAGTGCCGCCTCGATCTCGCTCGCGCCGCCGTCCCTGACGAGCACCTCGCCGTCCCGCCAGACGTCGACGCCGATGGGCGTCCCCTCGAAGCCCAGTGCGGCCTTGACGGCGGCGAGCGTTCCGCCGGGACCGAGCACGTACGTCACACCGTCCCGGACGTCCTCGGCGACGCCCTCGGCGAGTGTCTCGACGGTACCGCCGCCCAGTTGCTTGCTCGCCTGGCGCTCGGCCGCGCGGGGGGTCTCGACGATCGCCCGGAGGTTGGTCGAGACACGCCCCTCGCTGTAGTCGTCCTCGTCGATGTCGTTGACCTCTCCGGTCTCGGTGTCCTCGAAAGTCGCCGCGATCCGGCCCGCGGCGGCGGGTCGAACGGCGAACACCGACGAGTAGACTTTCACGCCCGCCGGGACGCCCAGTATCGGGACGTCACTGTCGAGGCGTTCCAGCGTCTCGGCGACGTCCGTGGCCGTCCCGTCGCCCCCGACGAACAGGACGAGGTCGACACTTCGCTCGACGAACGCCTCGACTGCCGCTCGCGTGTCTTCGGCGGTCGTCTCCGGTTCTCCGCCCCCCTCCGACTCACCCTCCGATCCACCGGCAGTAGTGGACTCCGGCCTCCCGACGACTACCGGGTCGAATCCGGCCGCGCGGGCGACGTCTTCGCCCATCGGGCCACCGTACGTCAGCAGTTCCACTTCGACGCCGGACTCGGCGAGCGCGTCGAGTGCGGTTCGTGCCCGGTCGGGCGCTCGCGGTTCTGCGCCGCGGCGGCGCGCTTCGTCGACTTTACCGTCGGTCCCTTTCAGGCCTACCGGGCCGCCCATCCCAGCGATGGGGTTGACGACCAGGCCGATCCGTCGCATTGCCGGCGGTAGGGTCCGGACCCGCAAAAACGCGCTGTTCACAACCGTCCCCGCGTGGAACCACGACGGGGTTCGCCCGCTTCGCCGGATTTTATACAGGGGGCCGCGAAGCCGACGATATGGACTATCTCCTGCAGGAAACCGTCGTCCCGGGGCTCGTCGACGCCGCCGGGTGGGTCGTGCTCCTCGGCGGGCTGGCACTCACCGCGCTGTGGCTCCGGTACCTGTATCGGTAGCGGACACCGGACCGACCGTCGACAGCCACCTTCAGTCCGACTCTTCGGGCGTCTCGACCCGGTCACGCAGCCACGCGGCCGCCCGCGCGACGGTCGCCTCGTCGGGGCCGCGGAGTTTCACCCGGACGTTCTCGCCGGGGTAGCTCCCGACGGTGACGTCGAACTCCTCGCGGAGCGTCTCGAAGCGGTCGATCAGCGCGCTCTCCGGTTCTGCCGCCACGACCGACTCGGTGAACTGGCGCTCGCCCGCGAACTCGTCGGCGACCGTCTCGAACATGGCCTTCATCTCGTCGGGCACCCCGGGCAGGACGTAGACACTGCCGATGACACAGCCCGGTGCGACACCTTCGGGGTTGACCAGCATCCGGGCACCGCTCGGGATCTCGGTGGTGCCCGCCGCCAGGTCCGCGGCCGCGTAGCCGTCGTCTTCCAGCCACGCGAGCACCTCGTCGCTGGCGGCGAGTTCGCGCCCGAACGCGGCGGCGACGCCCTCCATCGTCAGGTCGTCGTGGGTCGGGCCGAGTCCCCCCGTCACGATCACCGCGTCGTAAGCGGCGCGGTGCTCGTTGACGACGCGGGCGATGTCGGCGACGTCGTCGGGGAGGACGGTCACGCGAGCCACGGCGACGCCACGCCGGTCCAGTTGCTCGCCCAGCCAGGCGGCGTTCGTGTTGACGGTGTCACCGACGAGGAGTTCGTCCCCCACCGTGACGATCGCGACGCGCATACCTCCCGTTAGGACCCGGCCCTCAAAAGCCCGCCCGTCCGGAGCGACGACGGATACCGGCGTCCCGGTCGACCCGTGGGCTCTCGATGGCAGGTCGTCCCGTTCAGGCCCAGTTCTCGTGTTGCCAGGCGCGGACCCACTCGAATTCGTGGGTGTACGGGTAGTCGGCCTGGGCCGGATCACCGAACCCGTCGTTGACGTGTGTCGAGAGGAGCAACCAGAGCGGTTCGCCGGCGAAACACTCCGCGACGACGGTGTCCTCGACCCGGAGGCGTTCCTCGCCGTCGACGTAGAAGGCGACGGACGCCGGTGTCCACTCGACACCCCAGACGTGGAACGTCTCGTCGGCGGGCGTCTCGAGCGTGCTCTCACCGCCGCGCCAGACCGTCGGGGCGGCGCCTCGCTCGCGCGGGCCACAGTCCGTGTGAACGCTATGGGTCGCCGTCGTCGCCGCTGTGCCACCGATCTCGTACACGTCGATCTCCCGGCGGTAGGTCCAGTCGTCGGCGTTCCACCACGCCCAGAAGGCCGGGAGCGCGCCCGGCTGGGCCGGCGGTCGTGACTTCGCTTCGAAGTAGCCGAACTCCTGCTGGAAGACGTCCCGCGTCGCGACCGCCGCCGACGTGTACTCGGCGTCGCCGGAGGGCTCGTCGGTCGTCTCGATGACGAGGCGTTCTGTGTTCTCGTCGACCCGGACGGCGTCTTCCTCCCAGCACTCCATCGCGGCGCAGGTGTACTCGTACCCGGCACCGAGCGCCCAGGTCGACCCGTCCCACGCGCCGTCGGAGAAGGTGCTCTCGAAGGTCAACTCCCACCCCGCATCCGTCGGTGGTCCTCCCTCTCCAGCGCCGGTCGCAGGCGGGTCGTCGGTCGACGATTCTGTCGCCGACGCCGTCTCGGTCGCATCACTGGCAGTTCCCGCCGGTTCTGACTCTTCAGTCCCGTCGCCAGCGCTCACACAACCGGCGAGTCCCGTCCCGAGAGTTCCACCGGCCATCGCGAGCACGTCCCGTCGACGGACCGCCCGGGAAACACGGCCCGCATTCTCGTCCGACATACGCGAACTATCAGAGTCAGTGATACTAAAGTGTACGCTCGTGACTACGCTCGATCTTCGCTGCAGAATGCGAAGACGAAATCAGGGTCACATCGCCCCAGTCTGCGGGGCCCACGGCCGATACTGGCAGGTCTCCTATCGCATTCCGGGAGGCGGCCCGTCGTCGCCGATGTCGTCGTTTTCCGTCTCGACGTCGAGACCGATCTCCTCGCGTCGTTTCTCCAGCGAGCGGATCTGGCGGTAGTAGTAGAGCACACCGAATATCCCGACGACCGTGAGCACGCCCCCGATGCCGCCGAACAGGAGGATGTCACGCTGGAGGTAGTAGCGTACGACGACCGGCCCGCGCTGGACGTCGTTCCAGTGGATCGTCATCCGGTTGTCCGCGACGTCCGTCGAGTCGGCCCCCGGCGAGACCTGCGAGAGCAGCGGGATACCGACACGCGTCCGTGGCGGCAGGATGATCTCGTGTGACCCCTCGACGAACACCGGCGTGGCGAACCGCTTGGCGTTGGGTCGGTTCGCCGAGAACGCCACCTGCCCCGGCGTCCCCGGGAGCGTGATGTTGGTCCGCTGGCCCTCGGTCTCCGCATCGAGCGGTGACGATCCGGTCCCGTTGGTCGTGATCACGGTCCCGTTCTCGTAGCGGAACTGGAGCCCCCGTGGTGTGAGCGGCTGGTCGGTGCCGAGTTCGTCGCGCTGGTAGATGACCAGCGACGAGCGGTTCTCGATCTCGACGACGGCCGTGTACGACCCCCGCGAGATGTTGTACGTCGTCGTCGCGTTCGTGTCCCAGTCGTAGCTGGCATTCGCCCCGAGCTCGTCGGGGTCGGGTTGACCAGGGCCGAAAAACGAGGTACAGCCCGCCAGCCCGGCGAGCAACGCGACCAGGCCGACCGCGAGGAGGAGACGCCTGTTCATGGCACGACACAGAGCAGCTCCGCCGGCAGGTACTCGCCGATGCTCGCGAGCAGTCCCGGCGGGTCGGTCCCCTCGCGACAGACGATACTCTGTTCGAGCAGCCCGAGCCGCTCGACCGTGACGATATCCTCGGCGTGGCCGGCCCGGTTGACGGTCGCCCGGACCTCCGAACGGGTCGCCGAGTTGACGTTCACCCGGCCGTCGCCGCGCGTCCAGTCGTAGAGCCGGTCGCGTTCCTCGTCGGCCAGCCGTGGCGGGTCGCCGGCGGCGTCTCCCTCGCCTGCGGCCTCGTCGTCCCCACTGCGTGTCCGCTGTGCGATCTCGCCGGTCGCGGTCTCGTCACTGCTCCGGTCGTCGCCCGCGACGTAACGCAGGGGAACGTGCTGGACGAGTCCGAAACGCGTCCGGATCTGCTCGGGTGTTCCCTGCCCGAGGCCGAGTTCGTCGGCGGGGATCCGGACCCGGTTGCCGAAGCCGGCGTCGAGGACGAACCCCTCGTCGTCCCAGGAGTCGAGCGTGCCGACGCCGACCTCGCCGGCACGGATCTGTGGAGTGAGTTCCCCCCACGCCTCGGCGAGGACGTTCCGGGCGACGGTCTCGTCGGGACCCGACACCGTGACAGTGGGGAAGTCGTCGTCACGCAGGCCGACCGTGAACTCGACGTCGAGGTCACCGAGTTCGTTGGCGACCTGGGACTCGAGTGAATCCATCGAGCGCTCGCGGGCGTCGCCTCTGACGTAGCACTTGGTTGCGAGGACGACCATCAGGCTTCGGCTTCGTTCCTGTCGACGTTCAGTTCGTCCCGCAGGGCCGCGATGCGCTCGTCCATCGACTCGACGAGGCGGGTGTTCTCCATGGCCTCGACGGGGTTGCCACACTCGGGACACTCGAAGCCGAACTCCATGGCCTCGCCGAACTCGAAGCGGATCCCGCAGTGTTCACACAGGTAGAACTCGTGGTCGTGTTCGTACTCGGAACGCTCTTCGAGGGCGTCGAGCAGCCGGTACATCTCGGATTCGAGTTGCTCGGGGATCTTCTCGTACTCGAAGGTCCACAGGTAGGTCAGCCACCCCGAGTCCTCGTCGCGGAGTCGCCGGTAGCTCGCGAGGTCGTTCTCGTACAGGATAAAGAGCGCGCGTCGGACGTCGTTGAGTTCCAGCCCGAGTTCCTCGGCGAGTTCCTCGTCGGTCACCTCGCCGTCCGGCGGCGCCGCCGCCACGGGCATCCCCTTCGGTCCGACCAGTTCGTGGAGGTACTTCTGAATCACCGGGTCCTCCAGGAGGTCGTCAAAAGCCATTGTGTCAGATTGGGTTCCTGAGGCGTTTAAGTCCACCGGATGGCCCGTACCGCTGTCCCGGCGATTCCGCGCCCCGGCGCTTCAGTCCTCGTCCGGGTTGTCGGTCACCGGGTGGCCTCCCGACGAGCGGACGTCCTCGGGCTCCTCGACGCGCTTGCCGGTCTCCTGTGGGACGACCACCCGGTCGGCGTCGGCCCACTCGCGGTCGAGTTCACGGCCCTCGAACAGTCGGTCGAGAAAGACCGCGAGCCCCGCCACCTCGGAGTGGGGCTGGTTCGTGACGCCGACGTTCCAGTCTGCCCGGTCGTACACCTCGAAGGGTACCTTCTCGGCACCGACGACGACCAGAAGGGGGTCGCTCTCCCGGGCTTCCTGTACGTCGCCGACCACGTTCTGGACGGGTTCGCCGTACATCGTGAGGTGGGCGACCGGGCCGTCCCAGTCGCGGACGACCGAGATTGGCGACCTGACTTCGACCTCGAAGGGGCCGCCGAACCGGTCGGTGATGTCCCTGACAGTGTCGGCCGACCCCGTGGCGTCGGTCGGGAGGACGACGCGGTCGGCACCGAGCGCCCGGGCCGTCAGGCCGACGTGTGTCGTCATGCGGTCGTCGCGGCCGGGCCGGTGGCCCAGTCGGCAGACGACGACGGCGGGTTCGCCCTGCATCGGTGTCGGCTACGAGGGACCCGTTTAGGAGTCTTCCGACCGCGCGGCCTCGATGGCGTCGCGGATGGCCTCGAGACTCAGATCGACTGACCGACCGTCGACGAACACGCTCGGCGTGCCACGGACACCGGCCTCGTTGCCCCTGTTCAGGTCGCGAGTGATGGTCTTTCGGTAGATCCGGTCGCTCGCGGCCGACCGAACCTGTTCGCCGTCGACGTCCACGTCACCCGCGAGCGACTGGTAGACGTCGGGCGAGAGCCGGCGCTGATTCGCGAACAGCGAGTCGACGTAGGCGAAGAACGTCTCGTCGTCGGTCGCGTCCTGGACCGCGCGGGCCGCGTTGGCGGCGTCGAACGACCGCGGGGCGTGCATCTCCAGCGGGAAGTCCCGGTGTTCGTAGGTCACGATGCCCGGGGTGATGTAATCCTCTTCGAGCGGCGGGACGAAGTCGTCGTGGAAGGTCCGACACGCCGGGCACGCGAAGTCGGCGTAGACTGTCAGCGTCACGTCCCCGCCTCCCCGGGTGGGCGGCGGCAACGTCTCCGGAACGGCGGTGACCGTCGACTCGCCGCCCGAGTTCCCGAGACCGAGACAGCCAGCCGTTCCGACGGTCCCGAGCGCACCGAGCCCCGTTGCCGTCAGGAACCGTCGCCTCGTCGCCGTCGTCCTGTCGCTGTCGTCCATGACTCGTGCTTGTCATCTCGGGCGTTTGAGGGTGTCGGAACGACGGCGGCGTGGACTGGAACACCGTTCGGCCGACCCGGACCACAACACCCATTGGCCGCCCCGGAGTCGACGACGTATGGACCTGACAGGCAAGCGTATCGTGGTCACGGGTGGGGCGGGATTCGTCGGGTCCCACCTCTGTGAGCGACTCGCGCCCGACAACGAAGTGGTCGCGGTCGACGACCTCTCGAACGGCGAGGAAGCCTGGGTGCCCGACGGCGTCGAGTTGGTCTCCGGCGACCTGACCGACCCCGACGTCGCCGCCGAGGCGATCACCGAAGACGTCGACATCGTCTTTCACTTCGCGGCGGACAAGAACGCCGCACGCGACGACGTCGAGCAGTTCCGCCTCAACAACCGACTCACCGAGACGGTCGTCACGCGCATGGACGAGGTCGACGTCTCGAACATCGCCTTCACGTCCTCGTCGGTCATCTACGGCGAGGCCCCCCGACCGACGCCCGAGGACTACGCGCCGCTGGAACCCATCAGTATCTACGGCGCGAGCAAACTCGGCGAGGAGTCGCTGCTGTCGGTCTACGCCCACAGCCACGACTTTACCGTCTGGAACTACCGCTTCGCCAACATCGTCGGCCCGCGCCTCCAGGCCGGTGCGGTGATCCCCGATTTCATCGAGAAGCTCGAAGAGGATCCGGAGACGCTGACGATCCTCGGCGACGGCCGCCAGGAGAAGTCCTACATGCACATCGAGGACTGTCTCGACGCGATGGTCCACGTCGTCGAACACGCCGACCGGCCGGTCAACACCTACAACCTCGGCACGCGCACGACGACGTCGGTGACGACCATCGCGGACATCGTGGCCGAGGAGATGGGGCTTGACCCGGAGTACGAGTACACCGGCGGCAACCGCGGCTGGGTCGGGGACGTCCCGCGGATGCGCCTCTCCATCGAGAAACTCTCGGCGCTGGGCTGGGAACCCGAGGGCTCCAGCGACGACGCCGTTCGCCGGGCCACGCGGGAACTGCTGGACTGAGGCGGACGGTCGAGATCGGCTAGCGACGATCACGGAGAGTCACGCCTCGAATCGGAGAGTGACGGTGCGGTCTCCTCCGGGGAAAATATAAATGCCACCGAGGTACGTATCCCGACGTATGAACGACGAGACCGCGCCCGAAGCCCTCCCTGCCGACGCGCACACCGATGCGGCGGCGGCGTTCGTCGACCGGGCGCGGTCCCGGCACAGTGACGAGGTCGTCGAACTATTCGTCTTCGGCTCGACCGTCCGCGGCGATGCACACGGACGTGCGAGCGACGTCGACGTTCTCGTCGTTCTCGACGAAGAGGTCGACCGCGATATCGTCGCCGACTCGCTCCGCGATATCGCCCTTGACGTGACGATCGAGTACGGGCCCGCTGTCGAGCTCCACATCCTCTCGGAGGCCACGTTCGATCGCTACCGGCGAGAGGGGAACCCGTTCATCCGAAACGTCGTCACAGAGGGACGGTCGTATGCCTGACTCCGACGACACGGACACTACGGTCGACCGAGAACTCCAGCAAGCACGACAGGCACTCGACGACGCAACGAAAGCGCGAGCGGCCGACCTCTCGGACGCAGCGGTGATCAACCGCCTCTATTATGCAGCATTCCACGCAGTCCAGGCACTCCTCTACGACCGTGGGTTCGAGCCCACGTCCCACGGCGGCGTTCGCTCCCTGTTCGGCTCGGAAATCATCGCTGCTGGTGACGCTCCACGGCGGGACGGCCGTTTCTTCAGTCAACTCTCGGAGCTTCGACAGCAGGCCGACTACGGCTACGGAGAACTCGATGAGGATGTCGACGCGCTCCTCTCACGGACCCAGCAACTCGTCGACGACGCGGCCGCACTCTGTACCTCGTCCGACTAGCGATGTACAATAGTGGTCCGACTATTCCCATCACGACATCGAGCGAGCCGTTTCATCGGAAAAATCGTCGACCGAGGAGTCGTTTCCGGATTTCGCCACCCGTTCGCCGAAATACCGGGACGTAGTTACAACCGAACCGCGTTCTACGAGGCCCCGGTCGCTTCGGCGTCGGCTTCGAGTTTCGCCAGCACGTCCGGCCGCCCACGAACGACTAATTGGACGCTCTCACCACCGTAATCGACCGCCTCGACGGTCGCACGGTCGTACGCTCGTGAGACCAGCCCCATCGTCTCGTCACAGTTCGGCAACGCGAGCTCGAGTCGCTCTGTCGGGAGTCGCTCGCTCACTGTGTCGACGAGATCCGCGACGTTCGTCCCCTCGGTGACACTCACCGGAACCGGAGCGGGCGCTCGTTCGGCGATGGCTGCCACGCGCTCCTCGCGCTCGTCCTCGTCGAGCAGATCGACCTTGTTCAGCGCCGTCACGACGTCTTCCTCCTCGACGCCCTGCGATTCGAGCACGTCCAGCGACACGTCGAGTTTCTCGCGGGCAGTCTCCGGGTCGTCACTCGCGTCGACGACGAGCACGACCGCGTCGGCGGCCGCGGCCTCCGAGAGCGTCTCGCTGAACGACTCGACGAGCCAGTGTGGGAGTTCGTCGACGAACCCGACGGTGTCGGTGAACAGGACGGGTCGGCCGTCGAGTGTCGCCCGCCGCGTCGTCGTCTCCAGCGTCTTGAACAGCCGGTCCTCGACTGCAGCGGTCGGGTCGTCCCGTGGCTGGTCGGTCGTCGCTGGTGTGTTTTCTTCCTCATTCTCCACCGCCGAAAGTTCCATATCGTCGGCGAGGCGGTGGAGCAGGGTGGACTTCCCGGCGTTCGTGTAGCCGGCGATGGTGACGAGGTCGAACCCCTGCTCGCGGCGGCGTTCGCGGTACTGCTCGGCCGGGGTGGGGAGGTCGTCGAGCTTGCGTTCGAGGTCGGCGATGCGGTTTTGCACCCCCTCGACGGGTGACCCCTTTTCCAGCAGTTTGTTCAGAAACTGCAGGTCGGCCGTCTCCTCGATCCGCGGGAGTTCGTATTTCAGCCGGGCGAGTTCGACCTGGAGCTGTGCGCGTCTCGTCTCGGCTTGCTCGGCGAAGATCGCCAGGATCAACCGGTAGCGGTCGAACACCCGCGTCCCCTCCGGAAGCTCCTCGCGGATCGCGATGGTCTGTTTCGGCGTCAGTTCCCCATCGACGGTGACGAGCGCGGCGCCCGTCTCGGCAACACGGTCGGCGAGTTCCGCGACTTTCCCGCTACCGAAGTACGTGCCGGGATCTTCACCGCGCACCTGCGTCAGTTCGTCGACCACGCGGTAGCCGGCCGCGTCGGTCAGCGCTGCTATCTCCGTCGTGTCTACCGGGGCCGATGCCGTTCGCTTCGCGACGATCGCTGGTTTGCCTGTCTGCTGTGTCATAGTCGTTCGGTCGCTGTGGGTCGCTTTCGGTCAGAAACGGTACTGGACCGACCGACCCGGTCGCGGGAGAGCGAGGAGAGTCGCGCCGCTACGGGTCGGAACACACCGGCCGCCCCCGGGAGTCACGCGTGATCTCGTGAGTCACTCGCGGGTGAGTGCGTCGAACTGCAGGTGCGGGCTGGCCGGCTCAGAACGAGGAGAGGGTCTCCATCACCCGTACGGTCAGCCGCGGGCAGTATAAAATGACGGGGCGGTGTTGCTCGTCGTGCAACACTGACCACCGGCGGTTCGGAACCCGGGACCGTGGGCTGGCGCATCCTTTATCAGCAGTCGTGGCTAACGGGCTGGTATGGTTCAGTGTGAGATGTGCGGGACGGAGACGAACTCACCGAACACGGTGAAAATCGAGGGGGCCGAACTCGACGTCTGTGACGAGTGTACGGAGTTCGGGACCGAGGTGAAACAGCAGAGCTCCTCGGGCGCGTCGACGAAGTACTCGACCGATTCGAGTTCGTCTTCGTCCGGTTCGTCCTCGTCCTCGGCGTCGAGTTCGTCGTCCAGTTCCTCGGGTGGGTCCCGGAGTCGGTCGGACATGTTCGACGAGATGGACGAACTCGCACAGGACTACGACGACCGCATCCGTTCGGGGCGCGAGTCGAAGGGGTACAGCCAGAAGGAACTCGCCCAGCAGTTGAACGAGAAAGCGAGTCTCATCAGGAAACTCGAACGCGGCGACACGCTCCCCAGCGACGAGGTTCAGGGCAAGCTCGAGCGCGCGCTGGATATCGACCTCTCGGCGGGCGGCGGCGTCGAGGACGCCGAGTGGGAGAGCGACAACGCCGGCGGCGGGTACACGCTCGGCGACGTCGTCGAACGCAAAGACTGACGGCTCGGGACCGAAGGACCGACGGCTCACGACAGAACGGCCGACCGGATCTTTTCGGAGGTGGTGGTGACGTCTACAGATGGTGGGTGACGTCGTCGGTGCCGATCTCCTCGCCGATCGCCTCGATCTCGGCCTCGAGGTCGGCGATCTCGGACTGGAGGCGCTGGAACTCCTCGCTCTCCCGGAGTTCGCTCGACGACTTCTCGACCTGGAGGACGTTGCGCTTGAGTCGCCTGGCCGTGAGTTCGCGCATGCGGTCGTCGTACTCGGTGACCGTCATCAGTCGGTCGACCACTTCCCGGAGGTCGTCCCTGGTGACGGGTTTGACGATGTAGTCGTCACAGCCCATGTCGATGATGTCGAAGTCGGGGTCGACGGCCGTCACCATGGCTACCCGGCACTGGACGCCGCGTTCCTCGATCTCGGCGAGGACTTCGTTGCCCGACACCACCGGCATTCGCCGGTCGAGCAGGACGACGTCCAGGTCCGAGGAGAGCATCTCCATCGCCTCGACGCCCCCATAGGCCGTCCGGACGTCGTAGTCCTCGTCGAGGTAGTCCGTGTACAGTTCGGCGAGGTGGTCCTCGTCTTCCACCACGAGTACCCTGCCGCGCTCGTCGCTCGCCCGTGTCACAGTCCCGGGTTCGAGAGGCACCGTCTTAACGTTCACCCAGTGTGTTCCGATTCTGAAGACCGTGTCACAACAGCCGGTTACGAGGGCAGCGATCGCGCTCGCTGGCCGAACGTCCGGCACAACCCCCCAACGCGAGCGAAGCGAGCGTTATCTTCACAACCTATTTCACCCGCGCGCTGGGGCGTACAGGTATGTTCGTCCTGGTCAATCTGAAGGCCTACCCGTGTGACCCCGTGGAAGTAGCCAGCGCGGCAGCCGACGTGAGCGACGAGTCGGACGTCCGCGTCGCCGTCGCACCCCAGGCCGCCCACCTCGACGCGGTCGCCGACACCGGCGTCGAGACGTGGGCCCAGCACGTCAGCCCAGTCGAGCACGGCAGTCACACCGGCAGCACGCTCGCCGAAGCCGTCGCCGACGCCGGCGCTGTCGGCACGCTCGTCAACCACTCGGAGAACCGCCGCAAACTCGCGGACATCGACGCGAGCATCGCGGCCGCCGAGCGGACAGGGCTGGAAACCTGCGTCTGTGCCAACAACCCCGCGCAGGTCGGCGCCGCGGCCGCGCTCGGTCCCGACGCCGTCGCGGTGGAACCGCCGGCGCTCATCGGCACCGGGACGCCGGTCAGCAAGGCCGACCCGGAGATCGTGACCGGTGCCGTCGAGGCGGCCGCCGCGGTCGACCCCTCCGTGGACGTCTACTGTGGCGCGGGCATCTCGACCGGCGAGGACCTCACCGCGGCCGGCGACCTGGGCGCGACGGGCGTCCTGCTCGCCAGCGGCGTCGCCAAGGCCGACGACCCGCGGGCGGCGCTCGAAGACCTCGTCGCTCCGCTCGCATAAACCGGTAAACCCGTAAACTCGTAGGACCGTACAACCGCAAAATCAGTTTTCTCCGGTCCGCTACAGCAGTTCGGCGTCCGACGTGTCGTCGGTCATGCCGTCCGTGAAGCCGTCGTCGCCCGACCCGCTCGCGTCGGGCCCGTCGATGGCGGGTTCCGTCTCACCGGACCCACCCTCGTCGGGTCTACTCCCGTCGGACCCGCTCTCGTCGGGTTCAAGTGCCGTCTCGATCTGCTCGACGAACGGGCGTACGCTCCCGGTGTCGGTGCGGTCTTCGAGGAGGTCCGGGAGCCGGTAGTCGTAGCGGCCGCGGCCGACGTGCTCGACGAGACCACGGACCCTGAGTCGTCGGTTGCGAGCGTAGGCCGCGGTGCGGTCGTCCGACCCGCCGGCGGCGAAGAGCGCGTCCATCGGTGTCCCGGGGCCGTGGTCGCGGTAGTAGCGCAACATCCCGCGGGTCTGGGCCTCGAGGTCACGCAGGTCGTCGGTGAGGCTGCGTGCCAGTGCCGCGTCGCTCTCGAACTCCTCGCTGAGCGCGGTCGACTCGCCGCGCTCGAAGGCGTTGGTCGCGCGGTCGCCCAGCGGGTTCCGCTCGACGCCGTCGAACCCCCGGGTGACGGCCCCCGTGACGCCGCCGTCGGCGACGCTCCCGCCGGTGGCAGCGGTCCCGCTCGACCGGGTACCTGCGCTGGCCGCGCCGTCCGCCGTCGCACTGTCCTCCGTATCACCGAACGCCTCGGCCACGCCCAGGAAGCCGTCCGATTCGTCCCCGGAACCGATCGCGCTTTCGGCGTCCGCGACTGCTGCCGATACAGTCTCGTCGTCCGCGTCGGCCGGTTCCCCGGACGCCGGCGAGTCTGCAGCCTCCGTTGATTCTCCGGTGGCTCCCGGGTCGGCGACTGCGGGTTCGGCGGGCCACCCCGAACCATCCCCGTCGGCGTCACCCTCGCCGGGCCAGGTCATGGCGCTCAGGTCGTAGCCGTCGTCCCGGCGGTTCTCGTCCCCGTCGTCGTCCCAGTCGCCGGTCGCGGCCTTCCGGCGGTCACGCATGCGCGCCTGTTCGGTCCGGCCCGGGTTCGCGCCCTCGACCTGGTCGATCAGCGCCTGCGTGAACTGATCGGCCATCCGCTGCATGTCCCGGGCGTCTTCGAGTTCCGTCTCCAGTTCGGCGATGCGGGAGTTCTTCCGGTCGAGTTCCTCCCGGAGTTCCTCGATGCGGCTCTCGCGTTCGGCCTGTTCGTCGCTGATCGCCTCCAGTTCCGAGACGAGGTCCTCGCTGACGGACTTCAGATCGGGCCGTTCGAAGTCGTCGAGTCCGGGCGTCGCGCCGGCGTCGAAGGTCTGCTTGCGGTGGAACTGGACCCGCTCGACGGACTCTGCCCAGTCGGTCACCAGGAACGCCTCGCCGTCGTCGAGGTCCTCGACCGCGTCCGCGTAGTCGTTGTCCAGCACTCTGCTGACGACTTTCGTGTCGTTGTTCCAGGTCAGCCGGTGCCAGACCAGCCAGTCACACTGCGTGATGAAGTCCTTCTTGACGTCCGCTGGGCGCTGGCTGACGCCCATGACGCCCAGCCCGTGTTTGCGCCCCCGCTTGGAGATTTTGATGAGCATCTGGCCACACTCGCCGACGCTCCCCTTCTGTGGGATGTACTCGTGGACCTCCTCGACGAGCAGGAGGAACGGCTGTTTCTGTTTCTTGGCCTTCGCGAAGAGGTGGCGGGCGACTTCCGTGAGCAACTCGCGGGCCTCGTCCTCGTCGAGAAAGGAGGAGACGTCGAGGATGACGGGGACGTTCTGTTCGAGGGCCAGCGAGGCGATCTTCTCGGCGTGTTCGACGGTGACGCGGATGTCACACTCCTCGTCGTCGCCGGCGTGGAGGATCTCGTACTCCTCCTTGAGGCCGTAGTACTCGCCGTCGATGTCGACGATGAGCATCCCGAAGCCGTTGTCGAGCAGTTTCTCCGTGATGACGCTCGCGGAGTTGGACTTCCCGGCGCCGCTTTTCCCAGTGACGAATCCCCGACCGGTCAGCAGTTCGACCACGGGGAGGTCCACCGAGGTCCCGGGCTCGCCGCTCCCGCAGGGCCCCTCGCTGACCTCCGCGACGGTGATCGACTCGGTCTCTGCCATGTCCACGTATCCCGGACGAACCGGTATAAGGCCCCGTCAGACCCCCGTCTGACGACCCACTGGGCGGGGGGCCACACCGGTGGTGTCGGGACGATGGCTCGCCCTTTCGCAGGTCTTTTGGTCGGCCCCCCGAGCATGGGGATATGAAGTTCGCCCACGCCGCCGCGGTCGCCCTCCTCGTCGTCCTGGCCGGCTGTGGCGGGTTCCTCGGCGGTGGCGGTACCGCGACGCCGTCAGTCGCTCCGACGGGGACACCCACACTCACACCGACGGCGACGCCGACCGCGACGGCGCCCCCCACGGCGACCCCGACTGCGACACCCCTGCCCGAGTCCTACACCACCCGGACGGTCAGGAACGAGTCGCTCGGGGCCACCTTCGACCTCGCGGGCAACGAGAGCGCGCTCGGTTCGGTGTTGACCGCCGACATCACGGGGATCCGTATCACGCGGGGTCCAGTCCTGAACTGTGCCAGAGCGACACCTTTCGTCGCCATCTCGACGAACGCACCCGTCGCGGACGTAACGACGACGATGTCCTACGACCCGTCGATGCTCCCGCCGAACGCGAGCGAGTCCGAACTGTCGGTGTTCGTCTTCAACAAGACGGTCAACTTCTACCTGGAGATGGAGACGACCGTCGACGCCGCAAACGACACCGCGACCGGAACCAGGGTCGCGTCGGGACAGACGTTCCAGCGCCAGACCGAGAACGGGACCAGGCAGATCAGCCCGAAACTCGACGGCACGCGACTCGACAACGCGTTCGTCGTCATGCACGCCCCCACGTACTGGGAAGCCGTCGAGACCGGACAGGTTCCCGACCGATGTCAGCGCGCGACGCCGACACCCGTCGAGACGGCGACGTCGACCCCTGCAGGAACGGCGACGTCAATGCCTGAGACTACCCAGAACGGAACCGATAGCGACACCACGACCGGGACTGCGAACTGACTGAGCCTTCCGGCCCCGTCCCGATGCAACCGGTCCGGCCGCGATGCAACCGGCCTCGACGGGCCGCGGCGCACTGTCGCCGACTGTTTTAACCGGCTACCCGTCGAACGTCGAGACACACAGGGTGAGTATGACGCGTTACGAGACGGTGGTCGAGGACGGGACGGTGTACGTGGGGTCGCCGGACGGTCGCCTGAAAGTCGGCGACGTCGACACCGCGATCGGGGCCGTGGGTGGCCCCTCGTGGACGATCACCTACAGCGAGGAGACCAAGCGCCACCACCCCGAGCTCGACACCGCCGACGAGGGGCTGACGGTCGACGTCGTCGACATGATGCACACGATGACCTTCGGCGAGCGGTTCGTCGAGACGATGGCCGCCCACCCCACGGAGACGCCCCCCGAGGACGACCTCTCGCCGCGCATGGGGCTGTTCGTCGGCAAACTCCTCGAGAACCTGGAGAACGGCGTCGACTGACCGAACGTTCGAGGGGGTCCCCTCTCGGCTCAGGGAGCGTATGTCCCTTCGAGGTGGGCCTTCCCGACGACGTTACCCTCCGCAGCGTCGTAGACGTCGTCTTTCGACGCACCGGGACCCAGGTCGAGCGTCGCGTCGAGGGCGTAGAGGAGAAAGCGGTAGGTGTGTTCGCGGTCCGGCGGGTTGGGGCCGCCCCAGCCGGTCTCGCCGAAGTCGTTTTCCCCCTCGGTCGCGCCGGCCGCGACGGCGTCCCAGCCCTCGGGGATAGAGCCGACGTCGGGCGGGACGTTCCAGACGACCCAGTGGTCCCAGATCTTGCCCGCCGGTTCGCGCGCGTCGGGGTCGTCGACCACGAGCACGAGCGACTCCGCGCTCGACGGGACGTTCGACACGTCGAGTGGCGGGTTGACGTTGGCCGCCGTATAGCCGTACTGCTCCGGGATCGGCCCCCCGTCCTCGAACGCCGGACTCGAAAGTGTGAGATCGGCCATGGTTCGTGTCTCCAGGGACGGCGTCGGGTGCCTGGGGCATAAACCCGGCCCCTCGTTCACGGGATGGAATCGCCCGCCAGTGCCTGCGATCACCGGTCGTCTGTCGTCGTGACTCCCTGTGCCAGTCTGCCGGAACGTCACCCATAAATCGGGGCCTACCCAAGGACGCCCGTGCAGATAGTGGGGTACGACGCGGCCGTCGAGGAACCCGCGGGGCTGGTGCTGGCCGGCGAGGGCGGCGTCGAACGCGAGTCACTCGATGCCGGACGGGAACTGGCCTACAGCCTCGGCGACCGCCACTGCGCGGGCGTCCTCGATGGCGACGTCCACACCCGCTGTGACCGCCCGGGAGCGCCCTACTGCGACCAGCACACCGACCGCTGGCCCTGCGCCCGGTGTACGGGCGAGTGTTCGCTTCCCCTCGACTCCTGCCGGGAGGAACACGCCGTCTACCTCGCCGCGTTCGCGCCGGCGACGTTCAAGGTGGGCGTGACCCGCTCGTGGCGACTCGACCGCCGACTCCGCGAACAGGGCGCCGACCGCGCGGCCCACCTGCGGACCGTCGCCGACGGCCGAATCGCCCGCCAGATCGAGGCCGAGATCGCCGCCGACGTCGGGGACCGGGTCCGCGTCCCGACCAAGATCCGGGGGCTCCACCGCGCGGTCGACGAGACAGCCTGGGACACCCTCCTCGACGACTACGACCCGGTCGAGGCGTTCGATTTCGACTACGGACTGGACCTCCCGGAGCGACCGGTCGCCGAGACGCTGCTGTCGGGAACGATCCGGGGAACCAAGGGTCGCGTACTCGTCGTCGAGAGGGGCGGGACGACGTACGCCGTGGACATGCGCGATCTGGTCGGCCACGAGGTGACGGCGGGCGACACCGACCGCGACCTGCAGTCGAGTCTCGGCGCGTTCGGGTGAGCGACGATTCGTGTCACAGCGCTCCGGATGACCGACGCGCCTGTTGGACACAAGACATTTACAGGAGGGGGTTGCCCGGAGAGGTGTGAACAGGGAACGAACGCTCGCGGTCCTCGCGGCGGCAGTGGTCGTGGGCTCGCTCGCGGTCGCCGTACTCGCACCGGGCGCGCTCGCCGACCGCTCGGACGACTCCGTCAGGGAGAGCTACCTCTCGCTCCAGGAACCGCGCGTCGCGACGGGGGAGACCGGCGGCGAGACGGCCGAACTCTCGCTGGACCTGCGACTCGACCACCGCGGCGGTCCCGCGCGAAACGTCTCGGTGGAAGTCCAGGCCATCGACGCCGAATCCGGCCTCGTCGCGACGACTGTCCGAAAGAACCTCGGCAACGTCACCGGTGACCGCGAGGTGCGGACGCGGGTCAACGTCTCCGTGCCTCGCGAAGGTGGCTACCGTCTCGACGTCCGGGTCTACGAGGACGGGGAGCGGATCGCGACCGGACTCACGGAGGTCAGCGGGGTCGGGTCACTGACGCCCGATTACGCGGACACGTCCATCGAGTTCCACCGGTTCGAATCGGCCGGGGGCGACCTGCCGGTCATCAGTTTCAGTCGCGGTCCCATCCAGGACGACACGATCACCCTCCGGACCCAGACGTGGCTGACCAACCGCGGCGACGAGGCGACCGGCGGCCTCGAACTGGTCGTCCGGGCCCGACAGGTCGAGTCGAACCTCGTCGCCGACAGCCAGACGGTCGAGATCGGCGAGATCGGCCCGGGACAGACAGCGACGCCGACGGTCGAACTCGACGTCCCGCTGGACTACAACTACTACCTCGACGGGTTCCTGATGCGTGACGGCGTGCTCGTCGCCAGCGCGACCTCCGGGGCGATGCTCGACCCCTCGCGACCCGTCCCCGAGAACACGACCCGCGAAGACGTCGAGTTCGACGCCGGCGACTTCACGGCCTCGACGCCCACGCCAGCGGCCGAGCGCACGCCTGCCGCGACGGCGGCGGCCCAGGGTCCCGGCTTCGGCGCGGTCGTGACGGTGCTCGCGATGCTCGGCGTCGCGGTCGTGGCACACAGGAGGCGACAATGACCGGAAACGACACGGACGACGACGGGACTGTCGAACAGCAACGCGAACCGGACCCGGCCGACCAGCCGTCAGCGGCGGGTCGATCGGACGGCGGCACTGCCGATCCCGCGGCCGCTGGCGGGGCCAGCGGGACACCGCCCGGTGAAACAGCCGCCGACGGGTCACCGGGGGACGAGTCATCCTCCGGAGATTCGCGAAGCTCGGGCGAGCGACTGGCCTGGCTCGTCCAGATCGGGGCGCTCGTCGTCCTCTGTCTGCTGGCGCTGCTGGCGACGTTCCGGTTTTACTTCGCGGCTTCCCAGGCGATCCAGGTGTGGATCTCGGACGACTTCGTGTCGGTGTTCCAGGCGGCGTTCAACCTGCTCGTCCTGATAGCGTCGGTGTACGGCGTCTCGGTGCTCGTGCGGCGTCTGGGTTGACAATCCTTTTGAGTCGCCCACGGCAACTGCGGGTATGGCAGACGACGAGGCCGACGACGCCGGCGCACCGGACGACAGCGAGACCGAGGACGCGACCGGGTCGGAGCCCGAACCGACCGAACCCGACGCGGACGTCCCATCCGAGGCCGGCGAATCGGCCGAGGGAGACGGGGAAGGAGACGACGAGTCCAAGTCCTTCCGCGAGCGTGTCGAGGAGATCCGCCAGCAGCGCGCCGAGGAAGGCGAGGGCGACGGCGACGCCCCCAGCCGCGAGGAGCGCATGGAGGAGATGATGGGCGGCGGTGGCGGGCCCGGTGGCATGGGTGGCGGCAACCCCTTCGCGCAGATGATGGGCGGCATGATGGGCGGTGGCGGCGGCCCGCCTGGCATGGGCGGCGGTCCCGGTGGTCCCGGCGGTCGCGGCCGCGAAGAGGAGAGTAGCGACGACAATGAGGAACTCGTCCGCGAGGTTCGCAAACTCCGCGACGAAGTCCACGACGCCCGGCGCGAACTCGGCCGGATCGCCGACGCGCTCGAGGACTGAGCCGGATCCTCCGGAGTCTCTCGTCGCGAGCGTGCCGAGGGCTGCAACAGCCGACGTGAGAAGCCGCTCTGGCGTGTCACTCTGAGAAGACGCCCTGGCGTGTCACTCGTCACCGTCGACGACGTGTATCGAACTACCCAGATACTTGGACAGCACCCCGTCCACAGTCGACGCGTTGAACAGGTCGAGATCCCCGTCGATCGCCCCGCGGAGCGCGTCGAGATACGCGCGGGTCGTCCGCAACTCCCGAAACGTCACACGCGAGACCGGTGCGTCGAGAGCCGCCTCTGTCACCTCGCGCATGTACGCCTCGTCACCACAGTCGCCGTGCCAGAGATTGTCCCGGAAGTAGAGCCAGCCCGCCTCGCCGGGCGGGTCCGCCTGCCGATACACCGTCGTCTCGACGGTGTCCGGGTCGGCCCACACACCGGATTCGTCGGGCACGAGTTCGACCGTCACGCCGAAGACGTAGACAGCGCCCTCCGCCGGTAGTTCGACGCCCGTGCTGCGACCGCCCCCGCCGTCCGCGGGCGCCATCACCGGATGTCGTCGAACCGTTCTGCGAGGTCGATGTCGTTCTCGGTGATGCCACCGGCGTCGTGGGTCGTCAGTCGGACTTCGACCTCGCGCCAGCCGATGGTCATCTCGGGGTGGTGGAACGCGTCCTGTGCGACGCCGCCTGCACCCGCGGCGAAGCCCACGCCGTCGAGGTAGGCGTCGAACTCGTAGGTCCGGACGATCTCGTCGCCCTCGCGTTCCCAGCCTTCGGGTAACTGTGCCTCGATCTCCGCGTCTGAAAGCAGGTCCGCCATACGTGGTTCGTGGGGTGGCCCGGGCAAGAAGGTTCGGCCAGACTATCGGGAGAAGATACTTACGTACCAGTCGACTACGGTACCGATCCACATGCCCCCCAACACCTACGATTTCTGGCTGTTCGACCTCGACGGGACGCTCGTCGACGTCGAGCCCTCCTACCCGCGGCGGGTGTTCGAGGAGGTGGGTGACCGGCTGGGCCACGGCTTCTCCGAGCGGGAGGCCGAGATCCTCTGGTACGGGGTGGGCGGCGCCCGCGAGGACGTGATCGGCCGGCTCGACGTCGGTCCCGACCAGTTCTGGGACGTCTTCCACGAGGTCGAAGGGCCCGAGCGGCGGGCACGAGCATCGTTCGTCTACGACGACGCCGCGACGTTTGTCACCGAACTCAACGGCCCCGTGGGCGTCGTCACACACTGTCAGTCCTACCTGACACAGCCGCTCCTGGATAGACTCGATATCCGGGACTGGTTCGATACGGTCGTCTGCTGTGACGACGAGGTGGGCTGGAAGCCAGACCCCCGACCGGTCGAGCTGGCGATGAACGACCTGGGCGTCTCGCCGGACCGCTCGCGTGGCGTCCTCGCGGGTGACGACCCCGCCGATATCGGCGCTGCCTGGAACGCCGGTCTCGACGCCCTCTACGTCGGCCGCGTCGACCCCGAACGCCGCGGCCAGTGCGTCCTCGGCGACCACCGTGTGAGCAGTTTCGCCGACGTCTCGTTTTGAGAGCCCACTCGAACGCTATTTGTCATCGTCCGCGTCGAAACCGTCGAGATCGGCCAGCGCGTCGTCGACGCTCTCCAGTTCCTCGCGCAGTCGCTCGACGGCCGGTTTGTCAGTCCGGTCGGGGTCTGCGAGGACGCGTACCTGCTCGATCCCCACGGGCACGAACCCCAGCCCGAGTTTCGTCGCGGTCGCCCGCAGTCCCAGTCCCACGTCGGCGTCCCCGGCGGCTACGGACCGGGCGGGGCTCTCGAAGGCCCGTGTGGCCAGGTCCCAGCCCCGGACCGCGTCGGTCAACTCGTGGCGGTCGACGCCACGCTCGTCGGCCAGGTCCGCCAGCGCGTTCGCCAGACTCGTCCGCAGGCCGGAGTCGGTGCCCCGGTTGACGAAGGAGAGGTCGCGGTCCACGAGGTCGGCGAGACCGCTCACCTCTTCGGGATTGCCCGCGGGCACCACGAGTCCCCACTCTCTCGACCAGCCGCCGAGTTCGACGGCGTCGGACGTGTTCGAATCCTCGAGAGGGCCAGCGACGACGGCCACGTCCGGGACCCCGTCGCGGAGCCACCGGAGACCGGGGCGGGTCCCGCGGGCGAGATACCGGGGCCGGTCGAGCCGATCGAGGACTCGCGAGAGCGCGGGGTCGTCCTCGCCGACACCCAGCAGCGTGGGTGGTCGCACGTCGGGTGAGAACAGTTCGACGGTGACCGACTCGCCGGCAGCCAGGTAGCTCGTGTCGGCCGGTACGTCGACGACGCCGTCGGCCTCGGTGAGACTCGTCGTCGCGCCGCTGCCCTTGTCGACCGGGTAGACGAGCGTGTCGCCCCGTCCGTCCTCGACGAGTCCGACCGGGAGCAGGCGACGTCGCCCGGCCTCGTATCGCTCCTCGAGGGCCATCTCGCCCGACGCGGTGGCACGGTCCGCCGGTGGAAGCCCCGCTGCCGAGCGGACCGCCGGCGCGACGAACGTCCGGAAGATCGAGAGTGCGGAGACGGGATATCCCGGAAGACCGATATACGCCGACTCGCCGATGCGGCCGACGATTGTCGGTTTGCCGGGCTTTATCGCGACGCCGTGGAGCAGTAACTCGCCGCGTTCCTCGACGACGCGATAGACGACGTCGACCGCGCTCGCGCTCGTCGACCCCGAGGTCAGGACGAGGTCACACGCCTCGGCGGCCGCCAGCAGCGTCTCGGCCATCTCGTCGGCCTCGTCCTCGACGTGGGGGTAGACGACCGCCTCCCCGCCCGCCGCCTCGATGCCCGCCGCGATGGCGTACGTGTTGACGTCGTGGATCTGGCCGGCGCGACTGTTCAGGTCCTCGCCCGGCCGCACGAGTTCGTCGCCGGTCGAGACGACTGCAACGCTCGGACGGGCCTGGACCGGGACCTCGGCGACGCCGAGCGCCGAGAGCAGGCCGATCTCGCTGGCGGTGAGCCGGGTCCCGGGACCGAGCGCTCGCTCGCCTGCCGCGACGTCCGCACCTGCGAGCATGACGTTCTCGCCGGGCGTGACGGCCGTCTCGACGGCGACAACCCGGTCGGCGCGGTCGGCACCGTCGGCGCCGTCTTCCGTCTCGTCGTCGCCGGCCGCTCGTTCGCTCGTCCGCTCGACCATCACCACGGCGTCCGCACCGTCGGGTAGCACCGCGCCGGTAGATATCTCGACTGCCTCACCCGCGTCGACCGACACGGCGGGTTCCTCGCCGGCGTGGACCGTCCCGACGACGGGGAGTACTGCAGGTTCCGCCTCGCTCGCGCCGAAGGTGTCCTCGGCCCGGAGGGCGTAGCCGTCCATCGCCGCGCGGTCGAACCCCGGCACGTCGATGGTCGCGTCGACCCGCTCCGCGAGGACCCGGCCGCGAGCGTCGGCGAGGTCGACCGTCTCCGTGCCGCCGGCGATATCGAGCGAGTCGATGGCCTCGTGAAACCGCTCGGGCGAGGCCAGGTCGCGGAACTCCTTGCGGTCGCTCATGGCAGATACTCCCAGTCCTCGACCGTCACCGTTTCGCCCGCCGGGATCCCCTCCCGTGACTCCGGTACCGGGACCCAGCCGTCGGCCGCCGCCACGCTCGACAGGACGCCCGCACCACCCGTTCGGACAGGCCGTACGGTCGCGCCGCCGGGCTCACCGTCGGGGTCGGTGTTCTGGTCGTCGTCTTTTCGCTCGTCGCCACCTTCGTCTGTCCCGCCCCGGTCGGTTTTCACCCTGGCGAACGTCCGGACGCCGACGTCGCTCGGAATCTTCTCGACGAGCGTCGCCTCGGTCGCCGGATGGGACCCAAGCGGGAGTCGCCCGGCGCGTTTGACCGCACGGCGGACGAACTGGACGGCGGTCACCAGACAGGAGACGGGGTAGCCGGGGAGCATGAGGACCGGCGTCTCGCGGACGACGCCGAACCCGACGGGGTGGCCCGGTTTGAGCGCGACGCCGTGGACCAGCACTTCGCCGAGGTCGCTCACGACGTCGGGGACCAGGTCGCGCTCGCCGACCGAGGTGCCGCCGGTCGTCACGACGAGGTCCTTCGTGAGGTCACGCTCGATGGCCGCCCGGAGCGCGTGGCGCTCGTCGTCGACGACGTTCCGGTACGTGGGTTTCCCGCCCCAGCGCTCGACGAGCGTCGCCACCGTCAGTCCGTTCGTCTCGACGACCTCCCCGGGGCGCGGGTCGGCGTCGACCAGTTCCTCGCCGGTCGGCACGACCCCGACTGTCGGTCGGGCGACGACCTCGACGCGCGTCGTGCCGACGGACTTGCACAGCGCCAGGTCCGACCCGCGGACCCGCCGTCCGGCCTCGAACATCGTCGTTCCCTCGGGGACGTCCTCGCCGACGGGTGCGACGTTCTCCCCGGCGGCGACTGCCGTCCCGACCTCGACGTCGTCGCCGCGCACGTCGACGTCCTCGACTTTGACGACGGCGTCGGCGCCTGCCGGGAGTTCGCTCCCGGTGTGGACGCCGACCGCAGTTCCGGACCGTACCGAGGGGTCGCCGTTCTCACCGGCCTCGACGGTTTCGGGGTTCTCGCCGCCGGGGCCGTCCGACACGGCCTCTGCCTTCCGGAGGATGGCCGGCGAGCGCGCGCTCGCTCCGAACGTGTCCTCGGCGCGCACCGCGAACCCGTCCATGGCTGCGCGGTCGTAGTGGGGGACTGGCCGCCGGGCACGCACGTCTTCGGCGAGGACGCGTCCGACGGCGCCGGTCACGGGGACGCGCTCGGTCCGCTCGACGGGGTCGACCACCTCGCACAGCCGGGCGGTCGCCTCGGTGAGCCGGGTCCGCTCTTTGAACCCCGACTCGCGGCGTTCGCTCATGTGCCGGTGTTCGAGCGCCGGCGGATAAGACTCCCGGCACAGTGACCGGTCGCTCGTTTCCGGAGGATTCACTACGGGGCGTTTCAAAGACACGGGCATGGACGAGAGTGCGGACGTTTCGCGTCGAGCGCTCCTGCGGGGCGTCGCGGGGGCGACGGCGGCATCGGCGGCGGCAGGGACGGCCGCGGCACAGGAAGGCGAGGGCGGTGGCGAAGGTACCGCGAGCGGCGGCGGCGGAGGCGGCAACCAGCGCCCGGTGTTCCCGAGTTACGTCGACGACGCCGCTGGCGGCGAGTACTCGGACATGCGCGGCAGCTCCGAGGTGACCGTCGAAGTCGGTGCGGGGTCCAACTCGGTGGCGTTCGCGCCGACGAACATCTGGATCGAACCCGGGACGACCGTCAACTTCGAGTGGGTCTCGAACGGTCACAACGTCCTGCCCAACAGCCAGCCCGAAGGAGCGGGCTGGAGCGGGTCGGGCGATGCGCTCGAAGACGAGGGCTTTAGCTACTCACACACGTTCGAGACCGGTGGGATGTACACTTACTACTGTGCGCCCCACGAGCAACTCGGGATGAAAGGCGCCATCGCGGTCGGTAGCGAGGTCGAGACCGAAACCCTCGAGGCCCCCAGTACCGGGCCGCAGGTGCCCGACTCCGCCAAGTCACTCGGCGTCGCTGCCGGGTTCGCGATGGCCGCGACGCTCGGGCTCTCCTATCTCTTCCTGAAGTACGGCGGCCGCGGCGAACCCGAGACCGACACCGCCTGACCCGCCAGTTCGCGTTCGGTTCTCGGCTTCGCTTCGCATCCCTCGACGCTCGCCCCGCCTCACTTCGCTTCGGGTCCGTTCGCGGGTCGACACCCGATAGAGTGGCCCGTCGGTACAGTGGACTATTCACTTACTGAACCTTTTAAAGGCCTGGGGACACAACCCAGTGGCATGGGAATCCTCTCGCGCGCGTCCTACATCATCCGGTCGAAGGTCAACGCCGTCCTCAACCGGGCCGAGAACCCCCAGGAGACGCTCGACTACTCCTACGAGCAGTTGCGCGACCAGCTCCAGGACGTCAAGCAGGGTATCGCCGACCTGACGACACAGAAGAAACGCCTCGAGATACAGAAGCGCCGACTGGAAGAGAACGTCGAGAAGCACAACGAACAGGCCCGCGAGGCCGTCAGGCAGAACCGCGACGACCTCGCGCGCAAGGCTCTCGAGAAGAAAAAGCAGAAGATGAACCAGATCGAGGGTCTCGAGGACCAGATCGCCGAGCTCCAGCGCCAGCAGGACCAGCTCGTCGAGAAGAAGAACACCCTCCAGAGCCGCATCGAGGAGTTCCGCACGAAGAAGGAGACGATGAAAGCTCGCTACGAGGCCGCCGAGGCCAGCGCCAAGGTCTCCGAGGCCATGACGGGTGCCGGCGACGAGTTCGAGGACGTCGGTCGGGCCATCGAGCGCGCCGAGGAGGAGACCGAGGAGATGGAAGCGCGCTCGCAGGCGATGGACGAACTCCAGGAGTCGGGCGCGTTCGACGATGTCCTCTCCGACAAGGACGAGATCGACCGCGAACTCGAACAGCTCAGTACCGACAGCAGCGTCGACGCCGAGCTCGAGACGCTCAAAGGCGAGATGGGCCGCGGGTCGAGCAACGGCGACAGCGCCAGCGCCGACGCCGAAAGCGAGAGCGATGTCGACACCGCCGAAGTCGAGGCAGACGCCGGAAGCAGCGGCGGCAGTGGTGGGAGCAGCAGTAGCGGCGGCAGCGGTAAGGGCGGGAGTGGCGACGTCTCGACCGACGGTGAGAGCTCCGACGTGGACGTCGACGTCGAGGAGGAGGTCAGTCAGGGCGAGGTCGAGGCCGAACTCGAAGAACTCAAAGAAGACGAGAAGTAGAACGCCGAACGAGCGTCCCGCGGGCTGACCGGTCTCCGCGTGACACCACGGGACCAGGAGCCACCACGGGACCAGGGGACTCGTTCAGAGGGTCGGCGGCTTGCCGAGGCTCTCGTCGGAGTCGTCGTCCGTGGCGTCGGTGGTTTCCGCTTCGGATCCCGGCAGTCGGTCGGGGTCGCTCTCCCCGGCCGCGACGCTCGACCGGACCGTCCGTCGCCGCTCCCTCTCTTTTCCGGCACTCTCGACGGGGACGAACTCGGCACCCTCGGTGGGGTCCGGGAATCGGTCGAGGTAGAGGCGTGCGCTACAGACCTCCCCGTCCTGTACGTGGGGCGCGACCGCGACCAGGTCGGGGCCGTGATAGGTCGCCACCAGGAGTTCCGGGAGTCTGACCTCCTCGTAGCGCTCTCCGGCGAGTCGCGAGTCGACTGTCCGGGAACGCATCGCCGGTGCGAGCGTCAGATGGTTGCGTCTCGCCCACTCCTCGAACGTGGTAACCAGATCCGCTATCTCGGCTCCCGTCGCCGTCTCCGCCCGCTTCGGTGACACCGGCGCCCGCTCCCCCCAGACCACCAGTTCGTGTGAGTCGACCAGCCCCCGCCGTTCGAGTTCCGCGAGCCGGCCGAGCACCGCTCTCGGTGCGCTTCCGTGTGTCGGCACCGAACGCACGTACACCTCCACGTGAACGTCCGCCGCCGTGGTATCTGTTGACATGGTTTTGCGCCGGGGTTCAGCAATGGAAACCTAGACTCAAAAGTATTTTTGAGGGATAAATTAACTCTTCGTCAGGTCCGCGTGGGCCAGTCAGGAGCGCCGACCGTGGATTCGATAGAATACGGCGCACGAGCCGTGAGAACGAAACTCAGGGCGGCCACAGCCACGCGATCGAGAGCGTCGTGACGACGGCGAGCAGCAACTGGAGGGGCGCACCGACGCGCGCGTAGTCGGTGAACCTGTAGCCGCCCGGGCCGTAGACCATCAGGTTCGTCTGGTAGCCGATGGGTGTCATGAAGGCGTTGGCGGCGGCGAAGGTGACGACCAGCAGGAGCGGAAACCCTTCGACACCGAGGGTCCCGGCAGCGTCGACGGCCACCGGCACGAGGAGGACGACGGTGGCGACGGGCGTGATGATCGCCGCGACGACCGCCGTGAGGAGATAGAGGACGGCCATGAACGCGAGCGGGGGTATCGCCTCGCCGACGACGACGAGTCCCGAGGCGAGCAACTCGGCGCCGCCGGTCTCCTGCATCGCCACGCCGAGCGGGAGCAGTCCCGCGAGCAGGAAGACGACGCCCCAGTTGACGGCGTCGTAGGCCTGGTTGGCGGTGAGCGTGCCGGTCGCGACGAGCGCGACGACCCCGCCGAGCGCGCCGATCGTCACCGGGACGAGGTCGAGTGCGGCGAGCAACACGACGCCGAGCAACACGCCGACGGCGACCGGCCACGTGTCGTCGATGGGAGGTCGGGCCGTTGCCGCCGTCTCGCCGGTCGCGTCCGGAGCGACCGTGGCGTCGTCCTCGACGGTGGATCCAGTGGCGTCCTCGCCTTCCTCGCCCCCTTCGGCGTCCCCGTCCGCGACGACTCGCTCGGTGACGACGAAGAACCCGGCCTCGACGAAGTAGTCGGTCGACGCGGCCGTCGTCTGTAACAGGAGTGTATCGCCGCGCGAGAGTTCGAACTCCTCCAGGTTCTCGCGGCGGAGTTCCCCGCCGGTCCGCACCGCGAGGACGGTCGTGTCGAAGCGCTCGCGCAACTGGAGGTCGCCGATCGTCCGCCCGGTGACCCGCGATTCGGGGTGAACGACGGCCTCGACGAGCGTCGCGTCGTGGGGGGCAAAGACCAGGCCCTCCTCGGTGACGACCTCGCGCGAGCGCTGTCTGAGTCCGTACCGGTCGGCGAAGCGGTTGACCGACTGGAGACTCCCCCTGACGGTCAGGCGGTCACCCACGGCCAGGGGCTGGTCGCTCGCGCTCGCGACGAACGCCTCGCCGTCGCGTTCGACCTGTAACACGTCGACGTCGTGTTCGACTCCCTCGTCCGTCTCCGCGACCGCGTCTCCGTCGTCGGCCGTCTCCCGCCACCTCTCCTCGTCCGGCCCCCGTCCCCTCTTCCCGTCTTCGACCGGTTCCTCGATGAGTATCCCCTCGTCGTCGTGGTCTCGTTCCGCGTCACGCTCCGACTCCGTCCCGAGTTCGTCGGCCGACCCGTCGTCGAGGGCTTCGGCGACCGTGTGTCCGACCAGCGGCGACTCATCGCGGACGACGAGGACGCTCAGGTGGCGGTCGAGGTCGAACTCCTCGGTGAAGTCGGCCTTCGGGGGGATCCGTTCGGGGACGAGCCAGCGACCCACCGTCATGAGATAGACGAGCCCGACGAGGAGGACGACGATCCCGACGGGCGTGATCTCGAACATCGACAGCGGGTGGCCGAGCAGGTCACGGGAGAGGTCGCTCGCGAGCAGGTTCGTCGAGGTCCCGATGAGCGTCAGGGTCCCGCCGAGCATGGCGGCGAACGACAGCGGCATCAGGAGTTTCGACGGCGAGACGCCCGCCCGCTCGGAGAGCCCGGTGATCATCGGGATGAACACGGCGACGACGGGCGTGTTGTTGACGATCCCGGCCGCGAACCCGGTCGTCGTGATAGTCACGCCGAGGAGCCTCGTCTCGTCGCCGGCGGTCACGTCCGCCAGCACCGCGCCGAGGTACTCGACGACGCCGGTCCGTTCGACGCCGGCGCTCAGGACGTACATCGCGAGGATCGTCACTGTCGCGCTGCTGGCGAACCCCTCGATGGCCTCGCCGGGGCTGACGCCGGTGTAGGGCTGGAGGACGGCGAGTGCCACCAGCACGCCGATAGCGGTGATGTCGGGCGGGAGCCACTCCGTGACGAACAGGACCAGCGCGACCGCGACCAGCGCGAACACGACGAGCACACCCGTCGACACCCCGAGCATGTGGCTCCCCAGTCGGCCCACCGAAATAGAGATACCGGACGTTCGTCACCGTCGGCGACCGGGACACCTATCACTATCTGTCCGGCCGTCCAAGGGCGAGGTATGTACGAGGCGATACTGGTGCCGACGGACGGGAGCACGGGCAACGCCGACGCGTTCGAACACGCCGCCCGCATCGCCGGCGAGGACAGCGTCGTCTACGCGCTCTACGTGGTCGACCAGCGCCGCTACCGGGCGGCCGACAGCGACACCACCGACGAGGTCCGCAAGTCGCTCGAACTGGAGGGCGACCGGGCGCTCGACGACGCGCGAACCCGGCTTGAGGAGCTCGGCGTCACCGTCGAGACCGTTCGCCGTGACGGCATCCCTCACCGCGAGATCGTCAACTTCGTCGAGGAGTCGGGCGTCGAGGTCGTCGTCATGGGCACCCACGGCCGCACGGGACGGGACCGTGTCGCCCACCTCGGTTCGGTCACCCAGCGCGTCGTCGAGAGCGCCGCGGTCCCCACGCTCGTCGTCGACATCGGGGAGTGACTGCCACGGCTTCCCGCCACCAGACCCGTCAGGGGTCGTTCGATTCGGGCCCGCGCCCGCTCTCGATACTCCCCTGTCGGCCCTTCGTCTGGCGGTAGTCCGTCCCGAGCAGGTCGGCAAAGTGTGCGACGAACGCCTCGGTATCCTCGGGCGCCTGGTCTGCCGGCGCGAGCATCGGCACGAGTTCGAAGCCCCGCCCGCGGACTGTCGTGGCGTGCAACTCCTCGATATCGAGGTCGTCGGCGCTTTTCGTCGTGTACTGGAAGGCGAGCGACGAGAGCGCGCGCTGGCCCACGGGGACGATTATCTCGGGGTTTATCATCCGGAGTTCGCTGCTCCGGTAGCCCTCGCAGGCGCGCACCTCCTCGTCGGTCGCCGCTCGCTCGGGGTGGCGACACCGCGTCACGTAACTCAGGAAGACGTCGTCGACCTCGGGTTCGTCGGCGCCGGGATCCTCGACGAGGCCGACCCGTGCCAGCGCGTCGAGGACGACGCGGTCCTCGCCGGTGAACGGCACGCCGGTCGCGTCCGCACCCTCGCTCGGCGACTCCCCGAGGACGACGAAGTCCGCGCCCACGTCCCCGTAGCCGTGGACGACCTGCGAGCGGGTTTCACAGAGGTCGGGACAGTTCGTACACTCCTCGTCCATCCCGAACGGATTCGAGGCCTCGTCCTGTCGAGCGTCCATCTATGCTCCGTCGCTCCCGTTCCCGTCGCTACGCCCGTCGGCGTCGCCGCCCCCGCCGGCGTCTCCGCTCCGGCTTCCGTCGAGGGTTCGCGTCTCGGTCTCGGCGTCGTCGGGGTCGTTCTGCGGGCTCTCGGGGTGATAGGAGGTGTCGTACTCGCCGGGACGGTCGTCGAGCCTGTCGGGGTTGATCCGCCCGCCGAGCAGCATGAAATCGAGAATCGTCACGCGGAGCATCGCCTCGACGACGGGGACGGCCCGCGGGGGGAGACTCGGGTCGTGACGGCCGACGACCTGGGCTTCCTTGCGCTCGCCGGTCTCCCAGTCGACGGTCCCCTGGGTCTTGGGGATCGAGACGGGCGCGTGCCAGGTCACCTCGCCGTAGACGGGTTCACCGGTCGTGATACCGCCCTGGAGACCGCCGTGGTCGTTGCCGACGGGCACCGGGTCGCCCTCGTCGCTGACGACGTCGTCGCGGGACCCGTCGTCGAACTCCCAGTCCTCGTTGCGGTCGATGCCCCGAACCGAGCGTGCGTCGCGACCCATGCCGTACTCGACGGCCGTCGTGGCGGGGATGGAGAACATCGCCTGGCCCAGGCGAGCAGCGAAGGAGTCGAATCGCGGGGCGCCCAGTCCCCGGGGGACGCCGCGACACTCGAAGTAGACCGAACCGCCGATGGAGTCGCCCTCCTGCTGGTAGCGGTCGATGGCGTCGCGCATCTCCGCGGCCGTCTCGGGGTCGGCACACCGCACCTCGTTTTCCTCGGTGTGTTCGAGCATCTCCTCCCAGGTCACCTCGGGGGCCTCGATGTCGCCGATCTGGTTGACGTGGGCCTTGACGCGGACGTCGTAGTCGGACTGGCGGAGTACCTGTTTGGCGATGGCCCCAGCCGCGACCCAGTTGACGGTCTCGCGGGCCGACGACCGGCCGCCTCCGCCCCAGTTGCGCGTCCCGAACTTCGCCGAGTAGGTGTAGTCGCCGTGGGAGGGCCGCGGTGCGGTGACGAACGGTTCGTACTTGCCCGAACGGGCGTCCTTGTTCTGGATGACCATCCCGATCGGCGTCCCCGTCGTATAGCCCTCCAGCGTCCCCGATTTGATGGAGACCTCGTCGGGTTCGCCCCGGGAGGTGGTGATCATCGACTGGCCGGGCTTGCGCCGGTCGAGTTCGTACTGGATCTCCTCCTCGCTGATCTCGACGCCCGCCGGACAGCCCGAGACCGTACAGCCCATCGCCTCCCCGTGGCTCTCCCCGAACGTCGTAAATCGGAAGAGCCGACCGAACTGGTTCCCGTTCATTACGTGTCCCTCTGTGACGGGGGCATTTGAACCTTGTAGATACTGCCGGGGACTCCGTCGTAGATACTGGGGGGGACTCCCGTCGCTGGGTTCAAACGGGTTCGGCCCCTATCGCGAGCTATGACGGACGAATACGAGACGGCAACGCTCGCTGGCGGCTGTTTCTGGTGTATCGAGGCGGCGTTCGAAGAGCTCGAGGGGGTCGTCGAGGTCACGTCCGGCTACGCGGGCGGGCACGTCGAGGACCCGAGCTACGAGGCGGTCTGTCGGGGGACCACCGGCCACGCCGAGGTCGTCCAGGTCGTCTACGATCCCGCAGTCCTGGCCTACGAGGACCTGCTGGCGGTCTTTTTCACGATCCACGACCCGACGACGAAGGACAGGCAGGGTCCCGACGTGGGGTCACAGTACCGTTCGGCGGTCTACTACCACGACGAGGAACAGCGCGACACCGTCGAGCGCTTCGTCGCCGAACTCGGCTCGGACTCCTTCGAGAGCTACGAGAACGACGAGATCGCCACCGAGATCGAGCCGCTTGAGCGGTTCTGGGAGGCCGAGGCGTATCATCAAGATTACTACGACAAGAACCCCAACGACCGGTACTGCCAGTTCCACGCCGAACCGAAGGTGAAGAAGGTTCGCGAACAGTTCGCCGGGGCCGCCACGGGCAAGTGACTCCTTTCGGCCGTTCGAGCAGGGTATCGTGATAATCCCGAGGGCCGACTTCGAGGTCCGAGACCGGCGAGGCGCCCCGCGCCTCGGAAAGTGAGCGGGCCGAACGTGGCCGGCACAGACCACTCCAAACGTCGAACGAAGTGACCCGTTTCCAGTACCCAGTGAACGATTCTGTAACACGCTTTGTGTCGGGTGTACCGCGGTATACCCGGTCTACTCGACCCCACCCGGTATACCGTGGTATGCCTGAGAGTTATATCTCGGGCGGCGGAACTCCGAGATGCGATGAACGGAACGCACACTCGCGGCGCGGTCGACAGTATCGTGCGACAGAACGGAGACGTCGAACCCAGTTCGGAGGTGTCGAGCTGATGGCCTTCGAGACGGCACTCGGCGGGGTCGCGCTACTCGTCGGCAGGGCGCTGTTCGCGGCGGTCCTGGGCTTTCTGGCGTTCGGGAACTTACAGGAACTCGACGAGACGGTTGCCTACGCCGAGAGCAAGGGTGCACCCGGGGCGCGGCTGACCGTCCCGCTGGCGAGCGTCGCACTCGTGGCCGGCGCGGGGTCGATCCTGCTCGGGTTCGCTCCCGCAGTCGGTGCGCTCGCCGTGTTCGGGTTCCTCGTCGGCGTCACGCCCGTGATGCACGACTTCTGGAACCAGGAGGGGATGGACCGACAGAACGAACAGATCCACTTCCTGAAGAACGTCGGCCTCGCGGGGACCGCGGTGGTCTTCCTCGCGCTGGCGGCGACGCCTTGGCCGTACGCGGTCGGACCGACGCTACTGTGATCGTGGAGTATCGACCGACGACGGACGCACCGACTAGAAACGGTTCGAACACCGAACACCGAACACCAAACACCGAACACATCCCACACACGACACCAATGGGACGACTCGTCGACGGCGACTGGCGACCGGACGTATCGAACGAGGTCTGGGCGGACCTGGACCACGAGGAGACGAACTTCCGCGGGGAGCTGGGTACCGACGCTCACCCCGCAGAGCCCGAACGGTACCATCTCTACGTCTCCTGGGCCTGTCCGTGGGCTCACGGGACGTTGCTGACCCGGGCGCTGCTCGGGCTTGACGACGAAATCGGCGTGAGCGTCGTCGACCCCCACCGACAGGACGACGGCTGGGAGTTCACGCCAGCGAAGGACGGATGCACGCCCGACAGGATCAACGGCAGCGACTACCTCCACGAGGTCTACACGGCGGCCGACTCGGATTACACCGGTCGCGTCTCGGTGCCGGTTCTCTGGGACCGGGAGGCCGAAACGATCGTCAACGAGGAATCCGACGAGATCATGCGGACCTTGGCGGCGAACTTCGGAGAGGGCGAAGGCGCTATCGACCTCTATCCCGAGGGCCGACGCGACGAGATAGACGACGCCATCGACGAGCTGTACGGGCCGGTCAACCGTGGCGTCTACCGCGCCGGCTTCGCGGAGACCCAGACCGACTACGAGGACGCCGTCGCGGAGGTCTTTGACGCGCTCGACCGTTGGGAGGGGGTGCTCGCAGAACAGCGGTTCCTCCTGGGCGACCTGACGCTGGCGGACCTGCGACTGTTCGCGACGCTGGTGCGGTTCGATCCGGTCTACTACACGCACTTCAAGGTGAATCGCAAGCGCGTGGTCGACTACCCCAACCTCTGGGGGTTCGTGCGGGACGTCTACGGCTTGCCAGGAATTGCAGAGACAGTGAATCTGGACCACATCAAGGAACACTACTACCGGAGTCACGACGACATCAACCCGACCGGGTTCGTGCCGGTCGGTCCCGAGGTGGACTTCGAGGCGGCGCACGACCGCGAGGAGTTGCCGGGTGGGGTCCTGGGAGGATTGTCGCGGTTCGCCTAACTGCGGTGCTCTTAGTGGGGGCTTCGATCCGGATCGTCTGTGCTGCTAACGTTTTTCAGTGATTGCGCGGCCAGCAGTGACCGTGCAGAGAGGTTTAATACGGCGCAATGCATTGCATTGCACATGGAGAACGTCACGACGCGCATGAGCGAGGAAGAACTCGACCTCGTGGAGCGACTCGCCGAGGCGCGTGGGGAGAGTCGGAGTGACGCAGTCCGCCAGGCGCTCCGTCGGGGTGCGCGCGAGGAACTGATCCGCCTCGCACTCCAGCAGTATCGCGATGGCGAGGTGGGAATGCGCGGTGCGGCCGAGCTTGCGGGGGTGACGATCGCGGAGATGATGGCCGAGGCCAACGACCGGGGCGTCCTCTCGAACTACGACGAGGCCGACCTGGCCGACGACGTCGACGCGTTGCGATGAGGGAGAGTGCGAACGGCGGTACCGGTGGCGGTGACGTGGACGACGATAGCCAACGGACGCTGGTGGTCGACGCGAGCGTCTTCATCACACTGGCCGCCGTCGATGCGGTGGACTTGCTCGACGGACTGGACGGGAGGGTCGTGATCCCCGAGCGCGTCGCCGACGAACTGGTCGACGACCGGTCACAGGCCGCGTTCGCAGCTGTTCGTGAACGGGATGGATTCCGGGCCGTGCGTGCGGAAAACCGGCTTGATGACGCTCGATCCCATCTCGGAGACCCTGATGGCGGCGCTGGAGACGTTGGCGTGCTCGCTCTCGCGCTCGATACCGACGGTCGGACGGCCGCAGTCACGGACGACAAGCCACTCCGAAAGGTGTGTAAAGCGCTCTCCATCCCCGTTTCCGGATCTATCGGCGTGCTGGTTCGGGCTGTGGAGCAGGGGATTCTGGACGGTGACGAAGCGATTCAGACGCTCTACGCGATGGACGAGGTGGGGGCCCGGCTGAGTGCGAGTCTGGTCAGACGTGCCGAGCGGCTGATCGACGACGCAGACGGGTGAGTGGACGTGGCCGCACTCGGCGATGTGCGTTGAAAGCCCTCGGCACGCTCGGTAACTGGAAGAGTACACTCGATCGCGACTCACAGAGACGGTTGAAAGCCCTCGACGCGCTCGCGGTCGCTGAGCGGGATATCCGCGCTCGAACACCCGCACCGCCCCGCGCTCGCGCGGATAGTTGCCCGCTCAGGCGACTACGCGTTCGCCGCGAGCGCACCTCGCCCTTTCAGTCCACCAGGAACTGCAACCGCACCGCCCCGTACCGCCCCACACCGCCCCGCACAGCACCACACCGCGACGGCCTCACACCTCCCCAACCTCTTGCGGTGCTCGTCGTTCGCTTCGCTCACTCTTGCGCTCCTCATCCCTCGCACGATACGTCTCACGATGGAACGCTCGACGGCGCGCGCCGATTCGGCTGTAAAACCGGTTTCAGTCGTCGTCGGCGCGCGGGGCGGGTTCGAGTTCGCCGTCGGCGCCGGCTGTGACGACGCGGTCGCCGCGCGGGCCTTCGAGGTCGACTGCGGGCAGCAGGTCACGCAGGTACTGCCCGGTGTAGGAGTCCTCGGAGCGGGCGACGTCTTCGGGGGTACCGCTGGCAACGAGCTGCCCGCCTGCCTCGCCGCCCTCGGGGCCGAGATCCACGATGTGGTCGGCGTTCTTGACGAGGTCGAGTTCGTGCTCGATGACCACGACCGTGTTGCCGTCGTCGGTGAGCCGGTGGAGCACCTCGATGAGTTTCCGCTCGTCGTGAGGGTGCAGTCCCGTGGTCGGCTCGTCGAGGAGATACAGGGTCTCACCAGAGTCCTTCTTGCCCAGTTCCTCGGCGAGTTTCACGCGCTGGGCCTCACCGCCCGAGAGGGTCGTCGAGGGCTGGCCCAGGCGCATGTAGTCGAGGCCGACGTCCCTGAGGAGTTTGAGCCGGCGGCGGATCTGGCTGTGGCCCTCGAAGAAGTCGTAGGCCTCCTCGATGGTCATGTCCAGCACGTCGGCGATGGTGGCGTCCTTGTAGGTGACGTCGAGCGTCTCGTCGTTGTACCGGGCGCCGCCACACTCCTCGCAGGGCACCTTGACGTTCGAAAGGAAGTTCATCTCGATGGTGACAGTGCCCTGCCCGCCACACTCCTCACAGCGGCCGCCCTTGACGTTGAACGAGAACCGACCCTGGTCGTAGCCCCGCTGTTTGGCGAGGCTCGTCTCCGAGAACAGTTCACGGATGTGGTCGAAGACGTTCGTGTACGTGGCGGGGTTCGACCTGGGGGTGCGGCCGATGGGTGACTGGTCGATGAGTCGGACCGTCTCGACCCCCTCCAGCCCCTCGATGGCGTCGTGTTCGCCGGGTTCGACGTCGGTGTTGCCGTGCATCTCGCGGGCGAGTGCCTTGTAGAGGACGTCGTGCATGAGCGTCGACTTGCCCGACCCCGAGACGCCCGTGATAGTCGTGAAACAGCCCAGCGGGAGGTCGACTTCGAGGTCCTTGAGGTTGTGCTGGCGAGCGCCGACGATGGTGAGGTGGCCGTCGGGGTCGCGGCGCTCGGCGGGCACCGGGATCGCCTTCTCGCCCGAGAGGTAGTCGCCGGTGACGGACCCATCTGTGGCCTTGACGTCCTCGACGCTACCGTTGACGACGATCTCGCCGCCGCGCTTGCCGGGGCCGGGCCCCATGTCGACGACGGTGTCGGCCCGGCGCATCGTCTCCGTGTCGTGTTCGACGACGATGAGCGTGTTGCCCAGGTCGCGCAGTTCTTCGAGCGTGTCGAGCAGTTTGTCGTTGTCGCGCTGGTGGAGCCCGATGGAGGGTTCGTCGAGGACGTACAGCACACCCACGAGGCCGCTCCCGATCTGGGTGGCGAGGCGGATGCGCTGGCTCTCGCCGCCCGAGAGCGTCGAGGCCTCCCTGTCGAGTGTGAGGTATTCGAGGCCCACCTCACACATGAACCCGAGGCGAGCGCGGATCTCCTTGAGTATCTCTTCTGCGATCTTGGTCTCGCGCTCGTTCAGATTCGACTCCATCGCCTCGAAGTGTTCGAGCGCGTCGCCGATCGAGAGTTCGCTCACCTCGGTGATGGCCGCGCCGTCGACGAGCACCGCGCGGGACTCGGCTTTGAGACGCGTCCCCTCACACTCCGGGCAGGTCGTCGTGGCCATGTAGTCCTCGATGTGGTCGCGGGCGCGGTCCGAATCCGTCTCGACGTAGCGCCGTTCGAGGTTCTGGATGACGCCCTCGAAGCGTTCGGTCTTCTCGCGGGTCCCGTTCTTGGTGGTCCACTCGAAGTGGACGCGGTCGTCGGTGCCGTGGAGGAACTGCCGGCGGATCTCCGGGTCGACCTCCTCGAAGGGCGTGTCGAGGTCGATGCCGAAGTGCTCAGCGACGTTGTCCAGTTGCCGCGAGTAGTACGTGCGGTTGTAGCTCCAGGGCTCGAAGACGTGTTTCAGGGGCTTTGAGGTGTCCTGGATGACCAGGTCCTCGCTGACCTCCTTCGTCGAGCCGATGCCCTCACACTCCGGGCACGCGCCGTAGGGGCTGTTGAACGAGAACGAACGCGTCTCGATAGTACTGATGTCGACGTTACAGTGTGTGCAGGCCAGTTCCTCGGAGAACTCGACGACGAGGCGGTCCTCGCCGGCGTCGGTGTCTGCGTCCGCGTCCGGCTCGGACACTCCGTCGCTGTCGGCATCGGCGTCCTCGTCCGCTTCGCCCGCACCGGAGAGGTCACCGACCGACCGGGAGACAGACCCGCCGATCTCCGGGTCCTCGGGCGGGTCGGGGACGATCACCTTGAGGAGCCCATCCGCTTCCTCCAGGGCGGTCTCGACGGAGTCGGTGATCCGCGAGCGGGCGTCCTCCGAGACAGTCACGCGGTCGACTACCACGTCGACGGTGTGGTCGTAGTTCTCGTCCAGGTCGGGGTCGTCGAGCGAGAGGTCGTACGGTTCGCCGTCGACCTCGACGCGGGCGTACCCCTCGCTCAGGAGGTCGTCGAAGAGGTCCTCGAACATCCCCTTCTGGTCGCGCACGACCGGCGCACAGATCTTGATGCGAGTTCCCTCGGGCAGCGAGAGGATCCGCCGGACCATGTGCTGGGCGGACTGCTCGCCGACCTCGCGACCGCACTCCGGACAGTGTGGCGTGCCGACGCGTGCGTAGAGCAGTCGGAGGTAATCGTGGAGCTCCGTGACCGTACCCACCGTCGAACGGGGGTTGTTCGCGGCGTTCTTCTGGTCGATGCTGATCGCGGGCGAGAGCCCCTCGACGTTCTCGACCTGGGGTTTGTCCATCTGGCCCAGGAAGTTCCGGGCGTACGCGGAGAGGGACTCGATGTACCGGCGCTGACCCTCGGCGTATATCGTCTCGAACGCCAGCGACGACTTGCCCGATCCTGAGAGTCCCGTGACGACCGTCAGTTCCTCCCGCGGGATCTCGACGTCGACGTCCTTGAGGTTGTGCTCCTCGGCCCCGCGGACCTCGATGACGTCCTTGCTCATCTATCCCGATCCAGGGAACGGGACAGGGAAACACTGTCGATTCCGCCAGCCGTGACGCCCCTCGACACGAGCCTGTCGGGGAGGCAGTGGACCCACCCCGAGACCGTGGCGGGCCCACCGAGAACGTGGCAGCCGCTACCCGGGGATCCGGGCGACCCCGTCGCGGCGGCCAGCCCTCACTCCGAGTAGCCTTCCTGGAGGAACGCGCCCTCGGTCTCGTACATCGAGACGAGTTCCTCGATCAGTTCCGCGGGCGTCTCGCCCTCTTCACAGTGGCTCTCCAGGCGCTCTGCCAGGTCGTCCGGAACCTCGATTGTCGTGGGCATACCTGGGACTTGGAGCGCCGACGGTAAGACCTTTCCGCGGGGGAGTCCCGACACGGTCAGCGGCTCCCACGGACCGTCTTCGACCACCCGACCGCTCGTCTCGGTGTGAGACAGTGCGTATGTTTTTAAGTCAGCGCCCGTCGAGACACGACGGGAATGGTCCAGTCCTACGACATCTCGGGGATCGACCTCACGGACGACCACTACGTCGTCGAGCAGTCGTTCATCCGGAACAAGTACCGGGCGAAAGACGACAGCGGCGACGTCGTCCTCCGGGGGAAACAGAAGATGTTCAAACTCAAAGAGGAGTTCCCGTTCGTCGACGGCGACGGCAACGACGTGTTCACCGTCAACGCCGGCCGGATGCTCGACGTCGCGGGCAACTACGCCCTCACGGACGCACAGACGGGCGAGGAACTCGTCGTCCTCGACAACGACTTCTCGATCTTCCAGGACACCTGGCGGATCCGGGACGCCGACACCGGGTCGAAACTCGCCGAGTTGAACTCCCGCGGTGCCCTCTACACGGTGGCGCGCCACTACCTCCCGCTCGGCTGGCTGATCCCCCACAAGTACGAGATCACCGACGCGAACGGCGGCCACGTCGGCACCATCAAGTCGCGGGTCACGCTCAGGGACCGCTACGACGTCACCATCGACGACGCCAGTTCAGTCCCCAAGGAACCGGTCGTCGCCGCCGCGATGGTCATCGACGCGATACAGAACCACTGATCACTCCTCGGCGCGGGCTTTCCACTCACGTTCCTGCCGGCGTTCGGCGACGTGGCTCCGGCCGTCCGCGACTTCCCGGCGTGTGCGCTCACCGAACGCAGTGACGTCGTCCATGAACCCGTGCTGGAACGACTCCACGAGGTCGTAGGACCACCGGTCGCCGTCGACGACGCCGCGGGGCAGGTACCGGTCGCGGACGTCGTCGGCGATGTCGTCGTGACCACTTTCGCGCAACAGCGCCTCGGCCGCTGCGAGGTGTTCCATCGCGTGCCCCGTGTTGTGGTGAAAGGCGAGGAGTTTGCCGTGGGCCCGGTGGAGCCACTCGACGCCGAGTTCCACCTCGTGGAGCGCCTCGACCTCCGTGTCGGTCAGTTCTGCACCCACCGCCGGTTCGTCCCTGGGCATGTGTACTGGTACCACGCCACGAGGCTTAGGCGTGACGGCCGAACGGGCCCGGTCGACCGCTCGTAGGGGCGTGTCAGTCCTCGCGCTCGTCGATTTCGGCTGCCAGCCCGGACGCATCGTGTTCCTGGGTCTGACGATGGGCGTCGTTGATGAGTCGCAACACCTCCGGGAGGACCTCGACCTCGATCTGGTCCTCGATGGTCGGGTCGACCGCCGAGACCTCGTCGAGTTTCTCCGCGTACTTGTCGGGGAGTTCGATCTCGAATTTCATTGGGCGGGACTGGTCCCGGAACGTACAAAAAACTGCCCTCGCTGCGACGCTACGGATCCAGGGGAAGCGCCGACACCTCGACGGCCTGGTCCCGGAGGAGTGTCTCCCCTTCGCGGGTGACGGTCGTCGGTCGAACAGCGGGGTCGGGCCACGGACCGGGGCCGTCGAGCGCTGCGCTGCTCTCGGCGGCCGTGGCGTACACCGCAGCGTCTCGGACCGCCCCGCTCGCCGTCCCGACCGCTATCCGGCTGGCGGTCACCAGCGGTCGCTGTTCGGCGTCGCCAGTCCCGTCGGCGGGCTCCTCGCCGTCACTGGCGAGCGAATCCGCCGGGCGTATCGTGACGACGTCTCCCTCGCCGAGCAGGTCCAGCGCCGTCGCGATTGCAGTGTGAGTCCCGGCCAGCGACGCCGCGCTCGAGACGCTGGCCCGGGCGAACGACGCCGCCGCGGCCCGGTCGCGACCGTTCACCACGACGACATCCTCCGGACCGGGGACGACCACTGTCGCTCTGTGTCTGCTCCGGCGGGCGTATAGCGACCGATCCGAGACCGTTCCGACCTCCCGGTAGCCGCGAGCAGCCAGCGATTCGCCCACCTCGCCACCGGCAGACGCGCCGACCCCAACCGACGCTGTCGCCAGTGGCGCGACGAGCGCGGCGTGGAGGTCCGCGTCACCCAGCAGTCCGGGGTCGAGGAGCGCCTCCTCGTCGACTTCCCGCGTGATCGTGACGTCGTACGCACCGTCGCCGGGAGTGGCGACAAGGGGCGGCAGTCGGTCGAGTATCCGGGCCCCGGCGTCACCCGAGAGAACGGCGTCCGGACCGTCCTTGCCCGCGAGGGCGTCGAAGTCGACGATCGTTGCGGCACCGGCCGCTCTGAGGAGGTCTCTGCGCTTCATGGGAGATCACTCACCTCTTTGGTGGTCGTCGTCTTCCCGACGTCACCGCCGACGTGGTAGAACGTGGCGACCTCGACGCTGTTGTTGCCGGTCCCGAGCCCGCCGAACTTGCCTGTCTGTTCGGTTTCGAGGTGCATCGTCGGCGTGATCGTCTCGCCGGGTGCGACGTCGCTCGTCGGTCTGACCTGCCAGTCCAGTCCGTCGAAATCGGCGTTCGGTCCGGTCCGCAACCGGAGTCCACACTGGAGCCCGACCGAGGGAATGCGCCTGGACCCGGTGTTCGTGATCTCGACGTCGGCGTGGATCGTCACCCTGTCCGAGCCGCCGTCGGCGCTGATCCCGCTCTCCGGGACCGCCACGTCGATGTCGCTCTTGCTCGTCCCCTGGACGTGGTTGAACGACGCCAGCAGGTACTCCTGCCAGCGGAACGGCGGCGTGGTCCCACCCGAGCGCAGGTCCCGCTGGTCGAGGTCGTCGAAGGTCCGCGTCCGCGTGACGTGCCCGTTGATCGAGAAGTCGACCGACGCGACGTCCCAGCCGTTGGCGGGGTCGACCCCCCGAAACTGCAGCGCGGCGTGCCGGACGTGCCCGAGTCGGAGTCGCCGGTCGCTCCAGTGGTCGCCGGAGTGATAGGTCTGGACTTTCTCCTCGTTGAGAGCCACGTCGCTCGTCTCGCCGCGGTCGACGTTGCCCGGCGGGCCGGATAGCCGCCGCGACAGCATCGGGTCGACGTGGTACTCGTCTTTCGGTCGCGTGTAGTTTTTGAACGACCGGGACTTCGGGCCGCCCGGCCTGTTGTCGTTGTTCTCGGTGTCGAGTCTGAACCGCTCGCCGGTGCCGTTGCGCCCCGGGTAGACCTTCAGGTACACCTCGCCGCGCTGGCGGCCGCTGCCGCCGCCGGAGTTCGTGTCGATCCTGACCCGCATCGCGTCGACGACGTCGTGACTGGCCGCGTACGAGAGGCCGTCGCCGGCGAGGTCGAAGCCGTAGCGCTCGACGGAGTCCCTGACGCTGTCGGTTCCGCTGTCGAGCTGGTCCGAGAACGCGCGGACCGACCGGTGGATGTGGGTCTTGTACCGGCGGACGATCGTGTCCGCGTACTGGCGACACCCCTCGGGGTTGGGGTGACCGATAGGTGCCGAGTAACAGGAGACGGCGTCGACCTCGTCTGTGTAATCCCCGTCGCCGGTACAGGAGAAGCGACCGACGCAGTGCTCGGCCCGCAGTTCGCTCCGGCAGACGTCCACGCGCTGGTCCGTGACCTCGTCGTTCGTGGCCCCCACCGTCACGTCGTCACCGAGGAGGGGCTTGCCGGCGTCGGGGTCGTACCCGAACGCCCACGGCCAGTCGGCCATCATCCCGTTGACGACGCCGTAGCCTGGCGGCGCGAGGACGACCCCTGGGCCGGTGTCCGTCCGGTTGAACTCCGCGACCGCCCGGCGCAGCCAGTAGGCCTGGAAGTGCGAGAAGTTCAGCGCGTTGTCGACGGCCTGCTCGACGACCCCGGGGAGTGCCTGCGCGTTGCTGTTCTGGTCGACGAGAAAGCGCTTGGCTCGCCTGCGGTCGGTGCGGTTGCTCGCCCACACCGGTTCGCCCAGGAGCACGATGACCGCGTTCGAGAAGGTCTCCCGCGCCCGTTCGAGGAGCCCGCGCTTCCCGTTGTTCCCGACCATGTCGTCGTACATGTAGTGTCTGACCGCCTGCCAGATCTTCCGGCGTCCGGAGTTGAGCGGGTTGTTGAGCCAGCCGAGCGTCAGGTCGTTGGTCCCCCCGTCGACGATGAGCAGGTCAACGTCGTCGCCGTTCGGCGGGTTGTCGTCGGGCGTGCCGCCGAACCGCTGGAGGTTGCCCGTGGGCACGTCGACGGTCGTACTCCCCTCGAAGTCGAACTGGTCTATCTGGGCGGGGATCGTCGGCCAGTGCCAGCCGATGTCCCGCGCCAGCAACCACCGCGACCTGTTCAGGTCGTTCGGGTCGAAATCGCCGCTGTACTTCCCTGTCCAGTCCAGCTTCCCGTAGTAGGACCCGTTCGCGTTCTTCGCGAGGTAGTTCTCCCCGCCGTCGGTCTCGGGTCGGTCGGAGAGGTCCTGCTTCCCGAACTTCACCGGCGCAGGGAGGCTCAAGCCGATGATCGCGCCGCCCCGTGCCCGGTACTGGCTGGGCGGGATCGGGTCGCCGGTCGGGTGGTCGGTGTTCACGTCGTGGTCCGACTTCGTCGCCTCGTAGTAGGCCGGTGTCGGGTCGGCGGCGTCGCCCGGTGGGCCGCTGCCCACGGAGTAGTGCAGGTACCGCTCGTCGACGGGATAGTCGCCGGTCAGGTCCCTGTGGACGAGGTTCGGAAACTTGTTCTCGTATCTGTTCCCGGTCGACCACGTGACCGACGTGCCGACGGCGACGACCGTCGGGTCCCGGTCGGCGAAGTCGGTCATCGTTCGTCCCTCCCGGCGGCCCCGGCAGCGAGTAGCGCCACGACGAGCAGCGCCACGACGACGCCGAACCCCGCCCCGTCTTCGCTCGTCGTGGGCGACGGTGTGTCGTCGGGGACCGCCGTGGCCACCTCTGGTGTCGCCGTCCCCTCGGGGACCGGTGTCGGGTCGGTATCGGTGGTCTCCGGCAGCGGCGCGGCGGTGGCGTTCCCGACGCCCACGGACTCCGCGGCGTTCGCAGTCGTCCCGTTGAGCCGCTCGACCACCACGCTGACCGAGAACGCGCCGTCGTCGGTGTAGGTGTAGGTCACGCTCCGTCCCTCTGCCTCCGATTCGCCGTCATCGTCCAGGTCCCACCGGTAGCTCTCGACCTCGTCGAGCGGGACCGTCGGTTCGGCCACGACGGTCACCGTCTGTCCGGGCTGTGGATCCAGCGGCGTCAGCCACATCGACGGGCCGCCGGACTCGCCGGCTCTGTCGGTCACGTTGTACCCGTCGGGCATCTCGCGGGCCGAGACCGACGACGACGCCGTGCGGGTCTCCCCGCTGTCGTCGACCGTCTCGAGGGTGACGTCTACCTGCGTACCCTTCGACAGGACGAACGAGACCTCTCGTCCGCGCTCTTCGGGCTCGCCGTCACCGTCCAGGTCCCACCGGTAGCCCTCGACCGCTGTCGAGGGGACGGCCGGGTTCGCGAACACGGTCACCGTTTCGCCGGGAACCGGATCGAGTGGTGTCATCCAGATCGACGGACCGTCCCGTCGCTCCGCGTTGCCACCCGTCGATTCGCCGATCTCGACCGTCCCGGTACTGTCGGGCCTCTCACCGTCCGGACCCACCGCCTGCAGCGTCACCGAGTGGTTCCCGGATTCGGTGAACACCACGCTGATGGTTGGGCCGCGCCTCTCGTAGTCGCCGTCGTCGTCGACGTCCCACCGGTAGGTGATCCACCGGTTGGCCGGCCCCCCCGCGTGCAACGCCACCGTCTCCCCGGCACTGGGGTCCAGCGGCGAGTACCACCACTCCGCCGTCACCGTCAGGCCCTCTGGCGGCGTCCCGGTCGGTGTCGGCTCGTCGGTCGGCGTTTGCTCGTCTGCCGGTGTCGGTTCCTCGGTGGGCGTTGGTTCCTCGGTCGGTGTCGGGTCGTCAGTAGGCGTCGGATCGTCTGTCGGTGTGGGCTCGTTCGTAGGCGTCGGGTCGTCGGTGGGAGTCTCCGCTTCGACGGTGACGTCCCGACCGAAGGAGTCGGTCGCGCCGTCGTCGTCCATCACGGTGAGTTCAACGTCGTAGACGCCCGGTTCGTCGAACGTGCGCTGGAACCCGTCCTCGCGGGAGACCACCTCGCCGTCGATCCGCCACACCCACTCCTGGATTTCGCCGTCGTCGTCCGAGGAGTCGTCGGTGAACGTCACTGTCTCACCGACCGCGACGTGGGCGGCCGAATACCTGAAAAACGCCGTGGGCGGGTCGTTCGTGGGTGTCCGCGTCGCCGTCGGGCTCGGAGTCGCGGTGGGGGTCGGGCTCTCCGCCCGGACGGTCAGTGACCCACAGCTCGCCGTATCCGGGAGTTCACCGTCCATCGAGACACGGACCTGCGGTTCGTAAGTTCCGGGGTCCTGGTAGGTGTCGGTCCGTGTCTCGCGGTCGACGTAGTCGCCGAAGTTCCCGTCGCCGAACTTGTCGTACTGGTAGGCGCTGGCGTCCTCGGACCCGGAGGCGTCCAGCGTGACGGACTCACCGACGGTGATCTCGGTCGTCGAGAGTGTACAGCGGGCGACCGGGTCGGTGGCCTCGCCCTGGAGCGGGCCGCCGAGGGCACCGCCGGGCGTCGCGACCACACCGACACCGCCGCTCGCGACCGATGCTGTGAGCGGGCCGACGGCCAGCACCGCTCCGGCGAGTGTGACTACCGCCAGCACGCTACGGACGACCGTTCCCGGCTCAGGCCGGGCGTCGCCGTCACGGGGGTCAGGCCGGGCGTCGCCGTCCCGGGAGTCGGACCGGGCGTCGTCGTCCCGGGAGTCGGACCGGGCGTCGTCGTCCCGGGAGTCGGACTGGGCGTCGCCGTCACGGATGTCGGACCGGGCGTCGTCGTCCCGGGAGTCGGTACCGGTCATCGCCGTCCTCCCCGGAGACAGGGCCCGGAGTCGACGTGTCGAACCATCGTCTCAGTTCCCGCCGTTCGACTGGCCGTCCTCGAACGTCCACGGCGTGCGTATCTCTTCGTTTTTCGCGTCGATGACCATGAACGTCTGCGAATTGCCGTTCGAACCGGCCACTCCCATGAACTTCAACTGCCCGTTCTCGGCGACGATCTTGGGCTTCCAGCCCTTGCTGTCGTCGAAGACGATCTTCCCCTTCTTTCCGGCTCCCGCGACCACGTTGTCCCCGTCGTCCCCGTCCTCCCTGTCGACCTCTCCGTCTTCGATATCGAACGTCGGGATTTCGACTTTCTCGCCCCCGAGGGTGATGGTCCCGTCAGCCGCTGGGACGGAGTATCCCAGAGAGAGCATCGCCTCGTCGCCGCGGACCTCGACGCTCGTCTCGGCTCGCCCGTGAGGCTCGAATCGCGCGATTCCTGCCCTCCCACTGTCGTTCTGTATGGCGCCGAGCGTGGCCGGTCCCCACTCCATTTCGTCGTCGGACCTGGGCTGGATATCCGGCTGGATCCGGCTCGTGAGGTTCCCACCGAGGGCGACCAGCGACACCAGGTCGCCGTCGGGGTCCGCCGAGATGGTCACGTCAGCCCCCCAGCTGCTCCCCTGTTTTATCTGGATCTCCCCAGCGGTGCCGTCTATCCACACCTGATCGTCGTCCGACATCTCCGGAGCGCCGAGTCCCCCGGCACCTATCTGGACCCGCGTCTCCCCGTTCCCGTCGGTGAGTTCGACGCTGCCGTCCGTCGACTGTCCGCCCAGCGCCAGCTTCGCCTCGTCCGCGTTCACCGTGACACTCGGGTCGGTGTCCTCGCTCGCTGCCACCTCGAAGTCGACCTGTCCGTTCCCCTGCTGGTTGCCGACGACGCTGATCCGGTCCTGTTTCAGCAAGATGTCTGGCTGTGCCATCGTCTGTCCCCCGCATCCCCTCTCGCGCCGATATAACCACGCGCCAAGTGCTTGGTGTCCCTCCACGGATCCGGGGACCACGGTGGGACGTCGAGGTCCAGGGACGAAAGCGGGACGTCGTCGCTCCCGGGGGTGAGTCAGTCGCGTCGCCGGCGTTCGGAGTCGAAGAGGTCGTCCAGCAGGCTGTGTTCGGCCTTGCGGAGGTGGGCGTGCAGCGTCGAGGAGTCGATGTCCAGCGAGTCGGCGACCTCCTCGGCCGTGGAGTCCCGGGGCCAGTCGAAGTACCCTGCCCGGTAGGCCGCCTCCAGGACCTCCCGCTGGCGCTCTGTCAGGTCGTCGAGGTCCCCGGCCTCCGGCGGTCCGCCGTCGTCGGTCGGGTCCGCGCGCTCGCGCCTGGAGACCACGCGGGTGTCCGAAAAGCGGTCCTCGAGGTGGTCGCTCAGCGCCCGGACGTCGGCCGTCGAGGCGAGTTCGACCGCGAACAGCGCCCGGCCGTCCTCGGCGGTTACGTCGGTGACGTTGGCTCCGTAGCCGGTCAGCGCAGTGAGCACCGACGTCCCCGTCACCTGCCACTCCAGGACCCCCTCGTCGATCCGGCGGACCCGACCGTCGGTTGCGGCGGTCAGTCGCTCACAGACGGCGTCCGGGTCGCCGCTCTGAACTTCCAGATAGGTCACGGTTTCGCCGTCGGCGTTGGGGACGACCCCGGCGAGAGTCACCCGCTCCCCGGCCGCGGTCGCTTCGACGAGGGGTGACCGCTCGTCGGTACACTCGACCTCGAGTTCGACGACGACCTCCGCGGCGAGCAGCTGTCGGTGCTCCGCGGCGTTGATCGCGTGTCCGACGGTCTCACCGAGTTCCGCCAGCACCGCCCGTTCGCGCTCGCCGACGGCGTCCCGGTCGGTGTGGAGACCGATCGCTCCGAACACGGTGTGGCCGTACGTGACAGGAACGATGGTCCACGTCCCGCCCTTGTCCCCCTCTTCGTCACGGTCCCTATCAGTATCCCTCGACGAGGGCGTGCGGACGACAGCGCCTTCGATCCAGTCTACGTCGGCTTCCAGTTCGCCGTCGAGAGAGGGCACGTCACCCCGCCCGCCGCCGTCAGTCCCGACCGACCAGCGGTCGGCATCGCCGGTCCAGGTGGCGACGTCGGCCATGCAACTCGTCCGGTACAGCGTCGAATCGGCGAGGTGGTCACAGACGGCCCGTTCGATCTCGGACCGACTCGAGGCGGACACGAGCGCCTGGTTGATGCTCCGGAGGACACCGTTGAGCCGTTCCAGTCTGGCGAGGTCGTCCCGCTGGGCAGCCAGGCGCTGCTCGCGGTGTTTTCGGGCGGTCACGTCCGTGAACAGCAGTGTGTGGCCGATCGGTCGGTCCTCCCGGTCGGTGACTGGCGAACTCCGGACCTCGTAGACCCGGTCGTCCCGCTCGAGTTCCGCGAGGGCGTCCTCGGCGCCCAGGTCGATCGCGGTCTGGTCGACGAACTCCCTGAGTTCGGTCCCGATCGCGGCCGCGGGAGTGGAGTCGATGACCGACTCGGCCGCCGCGTTGGCGTAGACGATCCGGCGGTCCGTGTCGACGATGACGACGGCGTCTTCGAGCTGGCTGATCGCGTCGTCGCGACCCAGCTGGCGCGTGGCCGGCACCAGGTCGAACAGCCGGCGACGGAAGAGGGCGTACCCGAACGCCAGCCCGGTGACGGTGAACGCGTAAGGTGCCGTCTCGACGAGAGTCAGAGCCGGCGGACCGAACAGGTCGTAGACGTTGCCGACGAACGGCGCCGCGATCCCGACGAGCAGGAGCACCGACTGGTCGAGATAGAGGGAGTCCGAGAGATAGACCAGCCGGAGCAACAGGGCCGCGGCGACCGCCACGAGCGCGTAGCCGTACACCACGTACACCCAGAAACCCGCGGCCCAGGCCATGTCGATCAGGGAGAGACCGTTCTCGACGCTGACCGCGTAGTCGGTGTACATGATGCCCCCGGGATTCGTCCACACCAGTGCGATGGAGAACGTGGGAACGGCTGCGAGGGCGGCGATACTCCGGCGGGAAACCACGTCGTCGTGTCCCGTGTACGAGAGCGCGAAGACCAGGAGAGCGACGGGTGTGTATACGGCGCCGAACCACTGGACGCGTTCCATGACGATCCGCCACTCGGGTGACGTGACGAGCATACTGACCCCGTAGGTGGCCGTCCAGACGCCGATCGTGGCCATGAGCGCGGCGAACTCCCGCGTTCCAGGCCGGTCTCTGGTTCGATAGGCGTACCCCGCGAGGAGCGTCGACGTGCCTGTCGCGACGCACAGGAGCGCGACGTGGAGGATCGGATCGAGGAGTAACATCGAATATCAGGTCCCCCGTTCGACGTCTGTCGTCACTGCACGGGTTCGGTTCCGCGAAGAATAACACTTTCGCTGACAGGTTTATACGGTGAAATAGTTTCGACCGGGACCGAGTTTCGACCATAACCGGGAAACGGCGGCCGTGCGTCGCCCGTCGCTGCGACCGCCGTTACCGACGGCGTGCGAGCAGTGCGACAGCCAGCAACGCGAGGACGGCGGCAACAGGGCCGAACCCGGGACCGAGCGCGCCACTGGGTGCAGTCGTGGTCGGCACGGGAGTCGGAGACGGCGTGGCGGTCGGGGTCTCCTCGGGTGCGGGTTCGACGCCCTCGATGGGTGCGCTCGTCGAAAGGTCACCGCTGCTGGCGCCGATCGTGTGGTTGCCGGCACTGTCGACCGGGACGCTGACGACACCGTTCGCGTTCGTCTCGCCGACAGTCGAACCGTCGAGGCTCACGGAGGCGTTCGGGACCGGGTCGCCGTACTCGTCGGTGACGGTCACGCGGACGGGTTCACCGACGACGACGCGCTGGTTGTCCGTCGTGATGTTGATCGCGGGGATCCGCTGGATGGTGGCGTTGAGTGACACCGCCGACTCCTCGACCTCGAGTTCCCGCGTGACGCTGGCGTAGCCGGGTTTCGTGATGCCGATCTCGTAGCGGTCGTTGACGGGGACACTCACGGTCACCCGGCCGTTGCTCTGGGTCGTGACGTCGGCGACGCCCGGGACGGTGACGTTGGCGCCGGTCAGGGCCCGTGGGGGGTCGAAGTGGTCGTCGCGCACGCGGAAGGTCGCCAGCACCGTCGACTGCTCGATACTCATGGACTGGCGGATCTGGCCGTCGACGGTCACGGTCGTCTTGTTGCGGAGGTAACCCTCCTTGAACGTGATGAGAGTGTACTCGTCGCGCTCGATGTCCGGCGTCGTGAAGGTGCCGTCCTCGCCGGTGCGGGCGTTGATCACCGGGCGACCGTCCTGGAACATGCGGACGATAGCGTCCGAGACACGCCCCGCGGAGTCCCTGACGACGACCGTCGCCTGGCCGCGCTGTGCCATCTCGATGGTCACCTCGCCCTCGGTGGCGTTCTCGACGACGTAGGGTCTGTTCCGGATGTAGAAAGAGCGGTCGACGTGGATCGTGACGTCGGCCCCCTCGGCGACGTCGAGGAACGCCTTGCCGTTGCCGGCAGTGGTGGCGTTGACCGGCCCGCCGCCGCCCCAGGTCGCCGACAGCTCGGCGTCGTCCAGCGGGTTCCCGCTCTGGTCGACGACAGTGACCGTCAGGGTGACCTGCTCGGCGGACTGGGTCGTGAGACTCGCCGCGGCGGGTGCCCCGACCGCCCCCGCGACGACGAGCAGTGAGAAGAGACACGACACGACTCCCGTTCCTGTCCTCGGCATGTCCGACTGGTCGGCTGGCCGGGTCATATCTCTGTCGGCCGTTCAGATACGTGATCAGCCGCCGACCGGTCACCGGCCGTTGCCGAGTTCCGAGACGAGGTCGTCGATCTCCGCGCGGGTCGCGGTCGTCATGGAGCCGGGGAGTGTCCGGCAGAAGGTGGCGCTCGCGACGCCGTACGTGAGTGCTTCGTCGACGCCCGCGCCGTCGAGCGCACGTCCGAGGAAGGCCCCGACGAGCGCAGCGTGCTGGCCCGACGGGTCGACGGTTTCGGTCTCGATACCGTCCTGCTCGTGGATGACGCTGTCGTGCCACGCGAGCGCCCCCCGCCCGCTGCGCGTGATGACGACCGTCTCGAAGTCGTGAGCCGACGCGATGGCGTGGGCGATCTGTCGCGGGTTGCCCGATCGGTCGAACAGCGCCTCGGCCTCGTGCTCGTTGGCGACGAGGACGTCCACGGCGTCGAAGACCCGCTCCAGGGTCTCCCGGGCCTCCTCGGGTGACCACAGTCCGGGCTGGTAGTCGACGTCCATCGCGACCAGGTTGTCCCCCGCGGCGCGCATGACTGCCTCCGCCGTCTGGACGATATCGCCCGAGAGCGCGAGCGTGCTCCCGGCGACGAACGTGGCGTTGGCCGCCTGGACGCGGTCCATCGGCAACTCGCCGGGCGTGACAGTCGCCGCCGCGCAGGCGTTGCGGTCCTCGTAGCGGCGGTCACTCCGCGGCTGGGACCCCCGCTCGTCGAAGACGAGGCTCTGGCGCCCCTCCTCGCTCCAGGCGATCTCCGTCTCGATACCGTGCTGGTGGAGCGTCCGCTCGACGCGGTGACCCAGCGCCGTGTCGGGCAGTTTCGACAGCCACGTCGCCTCGGCCCCGACGCTCGTCGCCGCGACAGCGACGTTGCTCTCGGTGCCCGAGACCCGCAGCCGGAGGTCTTCGGTCGTCTCGAACCGTTCCCCGTCCGACGGCGACAGTCGCAACGCCGTCTCCCCGAACGTGACCAACTCGGTCATACCCCCCGATCACAGTCCGGGGGTTTAATTTACTGGGTCGGTTTCCCGTGCAACCTCGCCCTGTGGCAGTCTCAACCTCCGCGTGTCACGACAGTTTTCGCGTGGTCGCTCCCAACCTCCGCTTGAACCTGTCCGTTCGACCACCGTCACTCCCGGCGGGCGGCGTGACCCGGATAGTCCCGCTCGAAGCGGGCCTCTATCTCGTCGGTGTCGAACTCGACGACGACCGGGCGACCGTGCGGGCAGGCCCAGGGGTTCTCGCAGTCGTCGAGCGCCGCCAGCAACTCCCGTACCGACCCCTCGGTGAGCGAGGTGTTCCCGGTCACCGATGGGTAACAGGCCAGGTCGGCGAGCAACTCGTCGGCGGCGGCTTCGACGGTGTCCCCGGCCGCGTCGTCCCCGCGGACGAACGCCCCGAGGACGTCCCGCAACAGTTCGGGGTCGGCCGCTTCGGCCACGAGCGACGGGACTGTCCGGACCGCGACCGTTCTGTCGCCGGTTCGCTCGGCACGGAAGCCGATCGTCGCCAGCGCCTCCGCGTAGCTCTCGAAGAGTTCGGCCTCGCGAGCGGTCAGCGAGACCGTGACGGGGTCTGCCAGCGCCTGCGTCGTCACGTCACCGGCAAAGCGTTCTTTCAGCCGTTCGTAGTTGACCCGCTCGTCGGCCGCGTGCTGGTCGATCAGGACGAGCCCGTCCGCCGTCTCCGCGACGAGATACGTGTCCTTGAACTGCCCGAGCACCCGCATCGACGGCAACGAGTCGAACGACTCCGCCGCTCCCCCCGCTTCAACGGGTTCGAGGCCATCACCGTCCACATCTCCGTCTCCACTCCCGAGTCGCGCCTGGTCGTGGCCGCCGCTGAACTTCCGGGCGCTCTCTCCGTCGCGTTCTCCGGGTCGCGTTCCCGTCGTCGAGTCCGCCTCGGTCCCCGAACGACTGGCTGTCGCCCTGTTGTCCTTCGACTGCTCGGCGGCGGATCCGTCGGCTGTGTCACCGGCCGTCCTCGTCGTGTGACCGGTGGCGCCATCGACGTCGACGTCGGCACTGCTGTCGGTTGTCGTCGTTCCGTCCCGGTCGGCCTCGTCCGTCCGCTCTCGGTCGGCCTCGTCCATCTCGTCGTTCCCCTGGACCGCACTGTCGGCTGTCGCGCCATCGGCGCCGCCACCACGGTCGGGTCGAATCTCGGTCTGCTCGGGTGCGGACTTCCCGCGGGGCGCGCCGCTGCGCAGGAGACCGGCGTCGAGGAGCGCGTCTTCGACCGCCGTTCGGACCTGCTCGCGGACGCCCTCGTCGTCTGCGAATCTGACGTCCAGTTTTCGGGGGTGTACGTTGACGTCTACGTCGCCAGCGTGAACGTCGAGAAAGAGGACCGCGAAGGGGTAGCGGTCGGGGGCCAGCTGGGTGTCGTAGGCCTCGACCACGGCGTCGCGGACCGTGTTGGCGGTGACGTACCGGCCGTTGACGTAGGTCGAGAGGTACTCGCGGCTGGCCCGCGTCGTCTCCGGGTGACTGACCAGCCCCGAGACGCCGTCGAGCGGGCCCTCGGGGAGCGATTCCGTGCTCTCTCCGGAGGTGTCGACTGTCGCGTCCACTTCGACCATCGACTCCGCGATATCGCGGCCGTAGACGGCCATGACGGCCTCGCGACGGTCGCCCCCGCCCGTGGTCGCGAACGTCTCGCGGCCGTCGTGGGTCAGCGAGACCGAAACGTTCGGATTCGCCAGGGCGTAACTCGTCACGACCGTGTTGACGTGGGCGAACTCCGTCCCGTCCTGTTTGAGGTACTTCCGGCGGGCCGGCACGTTGAAAAAGAGGTCGCCCACCTCGATGGTCGTCCCCTCGGGACAGCCCGCGGGCGCGACGCTCGTGACCTCGCCGCCCTCGACGACGAGTTCGGTCCCGCGCGGGTCGTCGACGTCGCGGTCGCCCCGGGGTCGCGTCCGGACCGTCACGCGCGAGACGGCACCGATCGCGTGGAGTGCCTCCCCCCGGAAGCCCAGGGTCGCGACGCCCGCCTCGAGGTCGTCGATGTCGCGGATCTTCGAGGTGGTGTGTTCCTCGACGGCGCGGCGGACCTCGCTCTCGGTCATGCCGATGCCGTCGTCAGCGACGGTAACCCCCCCTTTCCCGCCGGACTCGACCGCGACCTCGACCCGCGAGGCGTCGGCGTCGAGGCTGTTCTCGACGAGTTCCTTCACGACCGAGGCGGGGCGCTCGACCACCTCGCCCGCCGCGATGCGCTCGACGGTCGCCTCGTCGAGTCTGCGTATGTCGGCCATCGATCCACGGTGGGGGCGACACCGTGAAAACACTCCCGGACCACGCCGTCGGGTGGTAGTGATCGGTGCCGGCCGCGTCGCTCGTGCTCTGCTGAGACCGGCCGGCCTCAGCGCCGCACTCCAAACGTCGAACGAAGTGAGACGTTCACCGCAGCGCGATGTCGGTCAGGTCGGCGAGGCGGTCCGCGACGTCGTCGTCGAGATTCCCCGGTGCGACCCGCCAGCGCCAGTTGCCCTCGGCCGTCCCGGGGGTGTTGAACCGCGCGTCGCTACCGAGTTCGAGCAGGTCCTGGACGGTCGTCAGGGCGAACGCGGCGTCGGAGTACCACACTGCCTCGACCAGGTCCCAGGCGATCCCCTCGCCGTCGGTCGCCAGCGCGTAGTGGAGACAGTCGCGCTGCTCGTCGCCCAGGGTCTCGTAGTAGCCGACCGCGGTGTCCGTGTCGTGGGTCGAGGTGTAGGCGACGGCGTTGCCGGGGTAGTTGGTCGGCTTGTAGCGGTCCCACTCGGCACACCAGTCGGCGTACTGCGGGACGTACATCCCGGGGAACTCGAAGCGGTCGCGCAGGGCGACCATGCTCTCGTCGAGAAAACCCAGGTCCTCGACCAGGAAGGGGAGTTCGCCGACGCGCTCGCGAACGGTCTCGAAGAACTCCCCGCCGGGACCCTCGCGCCACTCCCCCGCGGCGGGGTCGTCCGCCTCGGCGGGGATCGCCCAGAACTCGTCGAAGGCCTTGAAGTGGTCGATGCGTGCGAGATCGACTCGCGAGAGCAGGTGTTCGACGCGGCGGACCCACCAGTCGTACTCCGTCTCGTGGAGTGTCCCCCAGTCGTAGACGGGGTTACCCCAGCGCTGGCCGCCGTCGCCGGCGTTCGGCGGGACCCCCGCCACCGCGGTCGGAGACCCATCGTCGTCCAGTTCGAAGACGTCGGGGTTGGCCCACACGTCCGCCGAGTCGCCCGCCACGTAGATCGGCAGGTCGCCGACCAGGTCCACCCCGCGCTCCGCCGCGGCCGCCCGCAGGCTCTCCCACTGGTCGTCGAAGACCCACTGGATGAACGCGCGATAGTCGATTTCGTCGGCGTGTTCCTCGCGGGCCGCGTCGAGCGCGTCGGGGTCGCGCTGGGCGAGTTCCGCGGGCCAGTCGGTCCAGGGTGCCCCATCGTAAGCGTCCTTGAGCGCCGAAAAGAGCGCGTAGTCGGCCAGCCAGTCGTCCTCGCGCTCGCGAAAGGCCGCGAACGACTCGCGGGCGTCCGTGCTGGCGACCGCCTCGAAGTTCTCGAACGCCTCCCGGAGTCGCTCGCGCTTGAACGGGACCACCCGCTCGTAGTCGACGCTCCCGGGGTCGGTCCACTCCGGTGGTTCGACCGCGTCGTCGTCGAGGTAGCCCCGCTCGGCCAGGTCGTCGAGGTCCACGAGCAGGGGATTGCCCGCGAACGCCGAGTCGGAACCGTACGGGGAGTGGCCGTACGCGCCGGAGGTCGGGCCGACCGGACAGACCTGCCACAGGGACTGGTCGGCCCGGTTGAGGAAATCGAGGAAGGTGTGAGCGCCCGCGCCGAGGTCGCCGATCCCGTGGCGACCGGGCAACGAGGTGAGGTGCAGAAAGACGCCGCTTCGCCGGTCGAGAGTCATACCTGACTGTGCGACCCGTCAGTTCACAAGCGTTGGGGTTGGACCGGCGTTTGCCACGGTTTCCCGAACGCTATTGTCCGTAACATAGTCACATGTTCAGCATCGAACCGCTACATCTTTCAATATTCGTCGGTCACCAGTGAATATTTATACGACTTTGACGTAGACTATCGCACATGTCACGCTATCCACGCAACGTCAGGAACGCGCGCCTGAAATGCGTCAGTTGCAACGCGCCGGTCGTCAAGACCACCGAGGAACAGTTCGTCTGCGTCGACTGTGGTACCTCGCCCGTCGAACACGCCTGAGCACCACCCCGTTACCGCCCCGTCGACGACCCGGCGTGGACTCCACGGGTCGTTCGCGGCAGTCTCCGTCTCTCTGACGCTCTCGCCTTTCTGTTCGCCTCTGTGCCCTCTCCTTTCGCTTCACCAACAGTCAGCGAACGGGTCAAGTGGGTGCCCTCCGAAGCCGCCGGTATCATGGTACCGAACGTGTTGATGCTGGGGTGGGGCTTTCCACCCAACGTGACCGGCGGGCTCGATACGGCGGTGGGGGAGATGTTCGACCAGTTCGAGGGCCGGTCGGACGTCGAGATCGAACTCGTCTTGCCCGCCGAGTACGCGCCAGAGGACCGGCCGAACATCCACGGTGTCCCCACGGGGGAAGGGGGCGTCCGCGACCGGATCAACCGCCTCACCGGCGAGTTCGTCCAGTACGCCGCCGACGCCGACGTCGTCCACACCCACGACTGGTTCGGCTACGGCCCTGGATCGCGCGCCCAGGGTACCCACGATGTCGAGTGGGTGACGACCTTTCACTCGCTGTCCTCAGACCGCAACCGCAACCCGCCAGACCAGGAAGTCGAGACCGAACAGCGCATCGCCGACCGTGCCGACCACCTTATCTCGGTGAGTGAACTCGTCAGGCGCACGGTCCAGGACGAGTACGGCGCCGACTCGGCGGTCATCTACAACGGCTTCTCGTCGGTCGAACCCACCGGCAGGGACCTGAAAGCCGAACTCGACATCGACGGCGAGATGCTGTTTTTCATCGGGCGACACACCCACCAGAAGGGGATCGACCACCTCATCTACGCGATGGAGAAACTCCGCCGGGACGACGTCACCCTCGTCGTCGGCGGGACGGGCCACCTCACCAGGCGTCTCGAATCGTTCGTCGAACTGCTCGGTATCGAGGACCAGGTCGAGTTCGTCGGCTACGTCCCCGAACCGGAACTGGGCGATTACTACGACAGCGCGGACGTGTTCGTCTCGCCGTCGCTCTCGGAACCCTTTGGAATCACCATCGTCGAGGCCCTCTCGGTCGGGACGCCCGTCGTCGCCTGCGAGTCCGGCGCGGCGGAGGTGCTACCCGAGGGGTGTATCTTCGAGGTCGAACCCGAGTCGGGATCCATCGCGGACGGCATCGACGCTGCGCTCGCGGCCGGCCCGGTGCCCGAGTACGAGGACCGGACCTGGGAGACGGTCGCCGACGAGCACGTCGAATTCTATCAGGATATTCTCGGGGAGTAGAATCCAGTCCCCGGTCTCAGCGCAACAGTCGCACGTCGGTGACGGGTTCGGGGTGGAAAATCTGGAAGCCGTTGGCGTTCGGATTCATCCCCATCGAGGGCGTGACTCGCCGGCCGGAGTCGTAGGGGCCTTCCTCGCGGATCCCGGCGTAGGGGTCGCTCTCGTCGCCCGACCCGTAGGAGGACTGGCCGGCCGGCCGGTAGGAACTGTCGTCCTCGCCGGGTTCCTCGGGCGGGAGGTAGATGCGCTCGCCCGATTCGGACTCGACGACGACCGCCGCCTTCCGTTCGCCCGAGACGGAGACGAGCGTCCGGCCGTCCTCGACCTCGATCTCGACCGATAGCTGGTCGTCCGCTGTAGCCGCGGCCATACCGGTCCACCGGCGACCAGCGGCTTAAGCGTTGGCGTCCCGACGGGACTGTGTCGGCCCGAGGAACGGTATATTCGTCACAGAAGCCACGGGGCCGATAGTGACAGTCGAAAAGTGTCATTTTATCCACCCGCCGGTAGTGAGTTCTGCCATGGGGTCCACTGAAAAAACGATCACTGAGGCAGTTCAGACGTTTCAACGGCAGCTTCGTGACGGTGACGAACCGAGCGAAACAGTCCTCGACGTTATCGAACGGTCGAAGAGAGAGGATGCTTGGCAACGGCTGCTCGCGTATTTCCTGACACCGTCTCGTGATCACGGGTACGGCGACGAGATTCTGGTCTCGTTTCTCCACACCGTCGAACGAAACACGGCAATTCGAGGACTGGATGGGCCCTACGATTCAGTTCGGGTCGAGATCGAGAAGACCACTTCGAAGGGCGACCGTATCGACGTTCTTCTCTCGCAACCCGAACAGTGGTTTCTGTGTATCGAACTCAAAGTCGAGGCAGCGGAACACGGCGAACAGACGAAGTCCTACGTGGACGCACAGTACCTGGGTGGACGAGACACGTCACAGTTCCCGCCCGCTGGCAGGCATTTCCTCTACGTGTCCCAGGCAGGTGTCGGAGATCCGGTCGCTGACGAGTTCGAAACGATCACCTGGGAGCAGTTCCTGCAGAGGTGGGAGAACGTCGTCGATTACCACCGAACAGCCGAGGGAGCCTACCCGACCCGTGGAATCGCACAGTTCGGGGAGTTCCTCGCACAGATTCGCAAGGAGGCCGGAGAGGGAACGGGTAATATGGAACACTTCTATCGCGATATGTCACGAGCAAAAAACGCATACGAGTCACTCGCTCGCACTCTTGCTGAGCATCTCGAACATGGCGTCAGAGAGATAACAGACGAGGGTAACACGCAGCTACGAGTCCGTCGCAAGCCCGCTCGTGGGTTCCCGCGTTTCGAACACGGAGCCCCCAATCGCATCGAGATCGACAAACCGCTGTGGCAAGCCGGGCGCGACAAACCAACGGTCCTCTTCGAATTTAATTTTCACCTGAAACCTCATATCGGGCCCGGGGACAGCCAACGGTCACCGAGTGTCGCTGTCAATCTGGACATTCGTGGGGGGCGGTCACTGAAACGGGGGCTTCGTGAAGGATTTCGAGCGCGGGTCCAGGACGAACGATACCGAAATAACGGTTTCAGCCGACCGCACGCGAACTCGAAGTGGCATTTCCTGTCGAAGGAGGTCGTGCTGGACGAGACGGACCAGCCGCTGAGCGACCTGCTCGACTCATTTCGCACGCTCTATCAGTTCGAATCCGACCTCGATCAGCTCGCCACAGAGGCTATCGAGGAATGAGTCCCTTCGGCACCACAAGGACAAAGAGGGCGACAGGCGACGGTCCGGTATGCACCACCCGGGCCCACCGAGATTCGTGGCGACCGGCGACACCGTGGAACTCGCGCCGCGGGACCCGGACCCGGCCGCGACCTACGAGTGGCGGGTCGTCCAGGCCCCCGTCGCGTCGACTACGACGCTCGGCGACGAGCCGGTCGAACACCTCGTCCCCGACGCTCACGGAACCTACGTCGTCCGACTCTCCGCCCCCGACGGCGAACACGACATCACGGTTCGAGCCTTCGACGAGGACCGCGCGCCGGAGTCGACGACCCGCACACCGGATACCGGCATCTCCGGCTCCGGCGGTCGGAGCGGATCCGGGTTCGCGACGACCCATCGCGCGGGCGACTCGGACGCTGATAGTCGGGTCAGTGCCGGCCTGGGTGCCGGCGACGTCACCGGGGAGGGCGCCGGCCGCCCGCGACTGAGCCTCTCTGCCAGCGTCGAGGACGGGAACGTCGTCGTGCGCGCCGACCCGGAACCCAACCCGCACAGCGACGAGACGCGCGCCGACCTCGACGTCGAGTTCCTGCTGGACGACCGCGACGACCTCCGGTGGCGCGACGTCGGCACGGAGGGGCTCTCTCTGGTCGTCCCGCTCTCTGACTTCCCCGAGCGCGGCCGGTTTCACGCTGTCGCACTGGGCGAACACGGCTACAGCGTCCCCGCCGCTATCGACATCTCGCGCCGGGAGGGACAGGGAAACGGCGGGGAGTCTGCGGTGAGCGAGGACGACGACGAATCCGCCATCGAGGTCACCCACCCGTATCACCCGCCATCGTGGGCTGAAGATTCCGTGATCTACGAGATCTACGTCAGGACCTTCGGCGACGGCGAGGGCGGGGCCTTCGACGAGATCGCCGACCGGCTCGACTACATCGAGGGGCTGGGCGTCGACGTCATCTGGCTGACGCCGGTGCTCCAGAACGACCACGCGCCACACGGCTACAACGTCACCGACTTCTTCGCCATCGCAGAGGACCTCGGGACGCGCGAGGACTACGAGCGGTTCGTCGAGGCGGCCCACGACCACGGCATCGACGTGCTGTTCGACCTCGTCTGTAACCACTCCGCCCGCACGCATCCCTACTTCAAGGCGGCCGTCTCGGACCCCGACAGCGAGTATCGCGACTGGTACGAGTGGCGCACCGCGACCGAACCCGAGACCTACTTCGACTGGGAGCACATCGCCAACTTCGACTTCACGCACCTGCCGGTACGCCGGCACCTGCTCGACGCGGTCGAGGAGTGGGCGCCGCTGGTCGACGGCTTCCGCTGTGATATGGCGTGGGCCGTCCCCAACGGCTTCTGGCGGGAGATCCACGACGAACTGAAGGACCGAGACGCCGACTTCCTCCTGCTGGACGAGACCATCCCCTACATCGCGGACTTCCAGGCCGGCCTCTTCGACGAACACTTCGACTCGACGACCTACGCCGCGCTCCGGCGGGTCGGTAGGGGCGACGCACCGGCCTCGGACGTCCTCGACGCCATCGACGAGCGCGGGGCTGCGGGGTTCCCCGACTACGCCGCGTTCATGCTCTACGCCGAGAACCACGACGAGACGCGATACGTCGTCGAGTGTGGACGCCCCGCGGCGAAAGCAGCACTCGGCGCACTCTTCACCCTTCCGGGTGCGCCGATGGTCTACGCCGGCCAGGAGTTCGGCCAGCGCGGCAAGCGCGACGATCTCGCGTGGGACCACGCCGACGAGGAACTGCGCGGCCACGTCGAACGACTCTCGACCGCCCGTCACGAGCAGGCCGCACTCGGGGCTGAGGCGTCGCTAGAGCGAGTCGACACCGAGGTACGCCAGGGTGCCGCCGAGCGCGTCGTCGCCTACCGACGGGCGACCGAAGACGATGCCGTGACTGTGGTCCTGAACTTCGGGGACGAACCCGTGACAGTCGCCGTCGACGCGGCGGGGACGACCGATCTCGTGACCGGTGACGACCTCGGGACGGACGGGGACGGGGAAGAGGAAGGGGATGGGGACAGGGACGCGCTCGCGGTCGACAGCGTCGCGGTCCTCCCCGCGGTCGAGTAACCGGATGGAGCGGTCTGTGCGACGGTTGTTTTGCGGAAAGAGTTGTGAGAAGAAGTACGTCCACAGACAGCACCGCACTCGACGTCGTGGGTTGAAAGCCCTCGGGCCGCTCGCGGTCGCTGCGCGACATATCCTCGCTACGCTCGGATAGGGGTCGCGCAGGCGACTACATGAACGCGAGCGACCCTCGCCCTTTCAGTCCGCCAGGGAAATCCGGTTGCACAGGCCGTCTCGACGTGGAATGTTCAGTAGCCGACCGCACAAACATCTCCCTGGCGGACTGGAAGGGCGAGGCGGGGTCGCGGCGAGCGTAGCGAGCGGAGTCGCCTGAGCGGGTCACTATCCGCGTGAGCGCGGAGCGGTGCGGTTGTCCGAACGCGGATATCCCGCTCAGCGACCGCGAGCCCGCCGAGGGCTTCCATCTCACGAGCACGAAACGATCACGACAGTCGCGACTCCGGTTGCGGATGCTGTGCCGACTCGAACCGGTACACTCACACGGTCGGCTGTGGCCACTCCCACTTCGAGAAGCCCGTCGGAAATACGAGATCGGAAAGGATACCGAGACGTGTCATTCCAGCAACCACCTGGAAACGCGCGGGGCGGGAAACCCCCCGCGTGTGACACTACGGAGCCGTCTGGCTCCATCCGAAAGGAGGGTATCGAGTGCAATAAGCGTGTAGCATCTTTCACTCCGCCCGGAGCGACGGTGTTCCCGCGAGATCCGGCGGAACTGTCGAACCGCTGTTTCGACTGCTCACTCCTCGCCGTCTCCCGACTCGTGGGCGTCCGTCTCGCCCCCGGGAGTGTCCGCCCCCGGAGTGTCAGGCCCGGCCGCGTCCGCCCCGACGAGCCCGTCCAGGTCCGCGTGGGCACCGAGCAACTCGACCATCCGTTCGACAGTTTCGACGTCCTGTGTCCGGCCGGTGTCGAGGACGTCCTCGACGCGGTCGACCACGGCCCGGGTATCCGACTGGACGAGCAGGACCGGTACGCCGGCGTCGGTCGCCTTCCCGAGGATCGCGCCCGAGGGCCTGAGCCCGCCGGTGAGGACCAGACACTCGATGCCGGGTGCCTGGAGGGCGGCCGCCTGGATGTCCGAGCGGTCGCCGCCGGTCACCATGGCCGCGCTCTGGAGGCGTCGGAAGTGCCGGAGCGCGGTGTCGCTCCCCATCGCGCCGACGCTGAACCGCTCGACGAAGCCGTCCATCGGGACGTCCGGGGTGAGGTTCTGTGCGCCGAGTTCGTCCGCGAGTTCACCCACCGTGACGCCGGCGAGTTCCGTCACGCGGGGGACGATCCCCAGCACGGGGACGCCGCGGCCCTCGAGGAACGGGACGACGTCGGTCGTCAGCGAGTCGCGGTCGGCGTCGGCGACGGCGTTGAAGACGACCCCCACGAGGCGGTCACCGAAGCGGTCGGCCGCCGCGAGCACCTCGTCGGCGTCCTCGGGTTTGCTGTAGCCCGCAACGAGGACGACCCGTGCGTCGAGGAGCTGGGCCACGTCGGGGTCGGTGAGGTTTACGATCCCGCCGGTCGTCGGGCGGCCTCCCCCCTCCACGACGACGAGGTCACGGTCGGCGGCGACCGCGTCGTAGCTGTCGCGGACCCGCTGGCGGATCTCCCCGGGGTCGACGCCGCCGCGGATGGCCTCTTCGATAAAGGCCGGCGAGTAGACGACCGGTTCGAGCTCGGCCAGGTCGGCGTCGATCCCGAGCACCTCCTTGGCGAGCAGCGGGTCCTCGTCGCGGGTCTTGCCGACGGGGCTCCGCAGGCGCGTACCCTTCGGTTTGAAGTAGCCGACCTCGCGGCCGGCGTCGCTCGCGAGTTTCGCGATCGCGACGGCGATAGCTGTCTTGCCGATGCCTTCCTGGGTCGAGGTGACGAAGATGGGGTTCATACTTGCTCCGGGTCGATGGTGAGTCGCAGGTCCACGGCGGTCGCGCCGTCGGCCGTCGCGACCAGCGGGTTGACGTCCAGTTCCACGATGGCGGGGAAGTCCGTCGCGAGTTGCGAGAGGCGCTGGATGACCTCGACGACGCCGTCCTCGTCGACCGGGTCCCGACCCCGCGCCCCACGCAACAGCGGCGCGGCCTCGATGTCGTCGAGCATCCCGCGGGCGTCGGGTTCCGCGACCGGTGCGACTCTCACGGTGGCGTCCTCCAGCACTTCGACGAAGATGCCACCGAGGCCGAACAGGACCAGCGGGCCGAAACTCGGGTCGCGATTGAGGCCGACGATGGTCTCGACGCCCGCGTCGACGTCGCGCAACTCCTGGACCTGCACCCCCAGGATCGTCGCGTCGGGCTGGTAGTTCCGTGCGCGGGTCACGAGGTCCTCGTAGGTGTCCTCGGCTTCCTCCGGGGGAACGCCCACCGCGACGCCGCCGATGTCGGATTTGTGGAGGATGTCCGGGCTGACGATCTTCATGACGACCTCCTCGCCGCCCCCGATCCGTCGCGCCGCCTCGCCGGCTTCCGACCTGCCGGAGACGACCTCTCCCTCGGGTGTGGGGATCCCGTACGCGTCGAGCAGGTCCATCGCTTCGACGCCGAGGCGAGTCGATCCCCGCTCTGCGGCGTCTTCGAGGATGGACTGGGCACGTTCACGGTCGACGTCGAAGGTGCGGGGTTCGACCGTCTCGCGCTCGCGGATCTGGCGGTGTTCCCGGAGCGCGTCGAGGCTCTCGACGGCCCGCGCGGGGTCGAAGTACGTCGGGATGCCCGCCTCCGAGAGTACCCCGGCCGCCTCCCGTGTCGAGGACCCGCCCATGAGCGAGACGGCGACCGGTTTCCCGTACTCGGCCTGTAACTCGACGACCGTCTCGGCCAGGTCCGCGAACTCGAACGTCGCCGTGGGACACGCGACGACGACCGTCGCACCGACGTTCGGGTCGGCCAGCGCGACGTCGAGCGCCGCCTCGAACCGTTCGACGGGGGCGTCGCCGATGATGTCCACCGGGTTGTAGACGTTCGCGCCGTCGGGCAGCGCCTCGCGGAAGGCCGACAGCGACTCGTCCGCAAACGACGCCAGCGAGAGTCCCGCGTCGCCGACGGCGTCGGTCGTCATCACGCCTGGACCGCCGGCGTTCGTGACGATAGCGACCCCGTCGGTGTCGGGCACCGGTTGCCCGGCGAGGATGCTCGCGTAGTCGAACAGTTCCTGGACGGTATCGACGCGCAGGACGCCCGCCTGGTCGAAGGCAGCGGCGTAGGCCTGCTCGCTCCCCGCCATCGCGCCGGTGTGGGAGGCCGCCGCGGAGGCCCCCGCCTCGGTCCGGCCGGACTTGACGACGACCATCGGCGTCTCGCCCGTCACCTCCCTGGCGGCGTCGAGGAACGAACGCCCGTCGACGACGTCTTCGAGGTAGCCGAGGATGACGTCCGTGTCGGGGTCCTCGCCCCACTCGGCGACGAAGTCACTCTCGTCGAGGACGGCCTTGTTGCCCAGCGAAACCACGTCTTTGAACCCCAGGTCGCGGTCGTTGGCCCAGTCGACGACGGCCGTCACGAACGCGCCGGACTGGCTCATGAAGGAGATCGACCCCTCCCGTGGGCTCTCGGGCCCGAACGTCGCGTTGAGCCCGCAGGTGGTGTTGATGATCCCCAGACTGTTGGGCCCGACGAGGTTGAGGTCGTACTCGGCGGCGATCTCCCGGAGTTCCTGCTCGCGGGCGGCCCCTTCGCTTCCGGTCTCGCCGAAGCCCGCGGTGATGACGACGACGTTTCGTACGCCCGTCTCGCCGGCCTCGCGGACCACGTCCAGGGCGACCGAGGGCGGGACGACCACGACGACGACGTCCGGCGGCGGGTCGACGTCGCCGAGCGCGTCGTGACAGCGCAGGCCGAACACCTCGTCTTTCGTCGGGTTGACGGCGACGACGTCACCCTCGAACGCGGCCAGCAGGTTCTCCGTCACTGCGCGGCCGACCGACCCTTCGCTCTCGGTCGCGCCGACGACAGCGACCCGGTCCGGTCCGAACAGCGTCGCGAGTTCGCCCATTCGCTCGACGGTTCGACCGGACCGGTGAAATAGGTGTCCGTGACTTCTCGTGTCTCGGGAAAACGCCCGCCCGGTGTGCCGGTGGCCGACCGACTGCTCGTCCCGACTGGTCACTCCGTCGCGACGTCGGCGGGTGTCGCGTCCGACAGTTCGCGTATCCGCCCGGGGTCGACCGGGAAGACCGCTTCCGGCGTGCCGGCGGCCGCCCAGACGGTGTCGAACGCCAGCAACGTCTCGTCGATGTAGACGGGGACGGCAGTGTCGTGACAGAACGGCGGGACGCCGCCGATCGACCAGCCCAGCGTCTCGCGTATCTCGTCTGGGTCGGCCATCCCCACCTCGGACGCGGGGACACCCCGCAGGTCGGCGAGTTTCGCCTCGTCGACGCGGTTCGCGCCGCTCGTGACAACGACGACGAGTTCGTCGGCGGCGAACGCGAGCGAACTCGCGATCTGGGCGACGTCACAGCCGACTGCATCGGCCGCGTCGGCTGCTGTCTTCGTCCCCTCGGGGAACTCCTCGACATCGACGTCGAACCCCAGTTCGGCCGCGCGCCCGGCGAAGTCCGCCGCTCGTGGATGCATGCCGGTCCCGTAGTCCGCCGGGGTACTACGACCTGTCGGTTTTTGTCGCCTCGGTCCCCAGAGGCGTCCATGGCCGACAGAGACGAACTCGACGCTTTCGACGCGGACCTCGTCGCCGCGGTCGCCGAGGAACACGACGTCGACAGAGACCGGTTGACGACGCTCGCGCGGACCCACCAGTCGAACGTCCGTGACCTGCCGGGCGTCGACGACATCGTCTACGAGTGGCGCAACCAGTTCCACCTCGACCCGTTGCTCGCCCGGACGACCGCGACCTACTACCTCGCGCTTCCCGCCCACGTCTGGGACGAGTTCGCCGAATCGCTGGGTGCCACCGACGCCGAACGCGCCGCCCTCGTCGCGCTCCACGACCGGCAGACCCGCCAGGACGCCGAGGAAGTCGGTGCCGACGTCGGCAGACTGGACGGTGACGAGGCGGTCGTCCTCACACGGCCCTGACTCGACGAACGGGGCCCTGACCCGACGAGTGGGGGCCGACCGTTCACGCGACAGAAGACTTACCTGTTCGTGCCGGTCACCTAGACGGTATGACAGACACCGCACCGATAGCGACGGTCGAGGGCCGGCAGGCGTCGGCGGCGCTCGGCGACCGCACTGCGTGGACGGCGGCCCTGGCCGTCGCCGTCGTCGTCGGTGCCGGGACGACCGTCACGGGCGTACCGTCGTCGCTCGTCGGCGGCCCGCTCGCAGTCGCCGTCGGTGTCGGGTTCGCGACGTTCTGCGTGCTGGTCGGGGCGAGCGTACTCGGGGACACCGCCACCGTCCGGTTCCACCGCGACCGGGTGGTCACCGAGGCACGACCTGGGCCACTCGGTGTGACGGCGAGCGTTCCCTACGACGACGTCGATCTCGTCGTCAGGGAGGACGGGGGTGACGGGACCGGGACCTTCGAACTCCTCCGTTCGGGAGTAGACCCGATAGCGTTGCGGAACGTCCGCGACCCGGCGACGGTCGAGCGCGTCCTCGACGAACGGGTGCCGTCGCCCCGCGGACGCGAGGAACGAGCGAGCGACGAGGACGACGGGTTCGACCGGGCGATCGAACACGAGCGCATCCTCTGGCGGCGGTGGCCCAGCGACCGGGCGCTGCCGGAGTCTGCGGTCGTCGCGGCGACCGGCCCGGCCGCGGCACTCGACGGTCGCGTCGACGTCCGGTCCCGAAGTGGCGGGGGCGCCCACGATAGTGACACGGTGAGCGACGCCACCGTCGAGGAACTCGCAAGAGGCCAGCACGGAAGCGGGGGGAACACCGGCGACCCGCTGAGCGACGGAAATATCACCGACTCGGGGACGCCAGGGGCGTCCTCGAGCGGCGGCATGGGTGCTGGCGGCGGTGGTGGCGACGGCGGCATGGGTGTTGGCGGCGGTGGCGGCGATGGCGGCGGGATGTAGATCCGGACCCGGATCCGGACTCCCCACTCGAGCTCGGGCCTGAACCGGGACCTCGACCCGGACACAGCCCTCGCCCGAATCGTTATGTCGACGTGTTCCGTAGATGATGCGTATGGGCAACGCCGATCCCGTGGCACGGGTCAGCGGGCGACCGGTCGGGGCGGTTCTCACGACGCCGGCACTGTCCGCGACAGGGATCGGTGCGGGCGTGGCCGCCGGCGTACTCGCGGCGCTCGCCGACGTGGGTACCGTTCTCCCGGCCGTGAGCACCGGTCCGGGCGCAGTCGCCGTCGGGATCGCGGTCGGTCTCGCCGTGTTCTGTGTGTCCGTCGTCGCCAGCGCGTCCCGTGACACGGCGGAACTCCGCTTCTACCGTGAGGAACTCGAAGTGGCGGGTCGCTCGGTCCTCGGTGACCACACGACCACAGTCAGGTACGACGACGTGGACCTGGTCGTGCGGCTGTCGGGTGGCGACGTGGCGACGTACGAGTTGCTCCGGTCGGGCCGCTCGCCGGTCGTCCTCCGGAACGTGACCGACCCCGAGACGGTCGAACGGACTCTCTTTCAGCGGGTCCCGTCGCCGCGGGAGCGCAACGAGGACGCCCGCGAGGCGACCGACCGGTCGATGGCGGAACGCCTCGCCGACAGGGTGCCGATGACGCAACTGGGCGAACGTGTCGAAGAGGAGGGGGGCGGTGACCGGCCGATCGGTCACGAGCGGGCGTTCTGGCGGCAGTGGCCCGCCGAGCAACCCCTCCCGGACTCACCCATCGTCGACGAGGCGGCGTACCGTCGAGTGATGAACGGGCAGACCCTGGCGGCGTCGGATGCTCCCGAGCGGGACGGGACCACGGCTATCGTCGACCCCGGGGCAGACGTCGAGCAACTCGCCCGGGGCCAGCAGTCGGACCACGGGTGGGGTGAGCTATCCGGAAGCGGCGGGGCGTGGTTTGGCAAGGAGAAGAGCCGGATGGAGGACGGCGAACACGACTACTGACCGGAACTGGCTGGACCTGACCTGACTGGAGGAGGTTAGATTGGACGAGGCCACGGCCGACGGTTACTTCTCGCCCCCGGGATCGGAACGAAACGAACTACCCGCTCGCGGAACTGGTCGCGTCAGTCGATGACCGTCTCTCGGTCGTGGAGTTCGTGGTTCTCGGCGAAGTCGCGTGCGTCGTCGTAGTCATCGCTCGTCGCGCCGCCCGACTCCTCGAAGTCCGAGAGCCGGATCCGCATCCGCTCGAACTCCTCCTCGTCGAGTTCGCCCCTGGCGTAGCGCGCCTCCAGGATCTGTTCGGGGTCGCGGTCGTCGTAGCCCCCGTCGGCGGCTTTCGGTTTCGTCACCAGCGGGTCGCCGTCACCGACGCTCAACTCGACGAGACGGTAGGTCACCACCAGCAAGCCCACGCCGAACGCGAACACCAGCAGGTTCGCCAGCGCCGAGTCCGGCAACCCGAGCTGGAACATCGGGAAGTAGATGACGTTCAGCGCGTCCCCCACTGCGAGTATGCCGGTGACTGCCGCGACCACCGCCGTCGCCAGTCGCTGCGTCGGATCCCCCGGAGCGTACCTGTCTATCGTCTCCAGCATGGTTTCACATGGCACACCCCTGCATCAAATAACTATCGGCGGAAAAATCATATTTGAAATAACTGTTCAGCGGCCCCGAGAGTCGGTCAGAAAGGACATCGCGCGTTCGATCCGCTCTTCTGGACGGTTACAGCCGCGCGGCGAGGTCGTCGAGTCGCTCCTTGCCGCCCCGTTCGAAGGGGACGCCGTGGCCCATTCCGAGCACCGAGAACGCGGGGCTACGAGCCGACAGCGAGCGGATGCTCTCCCGCATCCGGTCCGTGTCGTCGCTGATGACCCACGGCGACGGGGCCAGTCGCCCGTCGGACTCCCTGACCAGGTCACCCACGAACGCCGCGTCGAGGGCTTCGCTGACGTAGGCGACGTGGCCCGGGGTATGGCCGGGTGTCTCGTAGACGGTGAAACTCCCGACGGTATCGCCGTCGTCGAGCGGCCGGACCTCGACAGGGGAGTCCCGGACGAGTGGTGCCATGACCGCCTGCGTGAAGCCTTTCCAGGTGCGGACGTCGGGTGAGTCACTGCCCGTCACGAGTCCGGCGTCAGCGCGACCGGCGTAGACAGCGACGTCCAGCCCGCCGAGTCGGGAGAGGCCGGCGACGTGGTCGGCGTCGTAGTGCGTGACGAGCACGCGGTCGAGGTCGGTCAGCGCGAACCCGGCGTCGACGAGGCCGTCGAGGATCGCGCCGGCTCGCCAGGGCGGCCCCGCGTCGATCAGGGTTACCTCGCCCCCGTCGTCGACGAGATACGCGTTGACCCCGCCGAGATCCAGCCACCAGATGCCGTCCCCGAGTGCAGTCACCATACCCGCGATAGCGACGCCGGTGGCAAAGCCGTGACGAAGCCCGCCACAACACTTTCCTGACGACGCGTGGACGTGCCGGTATGTCCGGGATCGTCGACCGGTACACGCCCTCGGACCCCTATCCGCGACTCTTGCTCGCCCTCCTCGCGAGTTGCGTGCCGATGACGCTGTTCCTGTTCGGCACCGTCGTCGTGATCAATATGTGGCAGACTGAGGAGGCTCTCCAGGGCGTTCCCGGTCTCACCCTCGCGGCGCTGTTCGTGCTGACGGTCCTGTCGAGTCACGTCGCCCACGTACTCGTTAGCGACGTCGCGGAGCGCGCCCGCGGGCAGGAAGACATGTCCGAGACCGGCGAGCACACCGCGGCAACCACAGAGAGCGGTGCGACGGGAACCGCGGGCGACCCGTCAGAGATGGGACGGAGTGGGACCGGAACCCAGGTCCCTGACCCGCAGACCACGCTCGAACAGCGATACGTCGCCGGGGAGTTGACCGATGAGGAGTTCGAGCGCCGGATGGAGACGCTCACGACCAGTCGAGCGGCCCGTAGCGCGGACAGGATCGCGACTGACCGACTCACCGAGTAAGTCAGTGTGACCACCGACAAGGCTAATTGACACCCTGCGCGAATATCGTGTCATGCTGGATATCGTCGACAGGGTCGTCCCGGCCGACCCGTTCCGGCGACTCGCCACGGCGATGGTGGCGGCGACGGTCGGGCTGCCGGCGGCTATCTACGGTGCGTTCGCGCTCACCTGGCCGGTCCAGCGGTGGCTCTACGTCGGCCAGGCCGGCTCTATCGCGGCGCTCCTGTTCGGCCTGTTCGCGCTGGCGACCGCCCACTCCCTCGTCAAGGACGTGAGTCGAGCGGTCGAAGCCGCCGAGACGACCGACGGGCAGGGCTCGACAGTCGACGAGCAGGCAGTCGACGACCCGGAGGACCCGCTGGCGACGCTGAAGCGCCGGTACGCCGACGGGGAGTTGACCGACGAGGAGTTCGAACGTCGGGTGGACCGGCTCGTGGAGCTAGACGAGGTGGAGAGCCACTCCGAGACCGGGGCCGGTACCGAAGACCCGCTGCTCGAAACCGAGTAGGGTCGGAGACAGGCGAAACTTTACATACTGTCTGGGGACTAACCGGACGTGAATGAGTACCGGATCGAGTACAGACTCCGACGCGTCGCGAGCCAGGATCACGCTCACGCAAAGCGAGGATGGGTGGTGGACGGCACACGAGGAGCGGCGTGGACTGACCACACAGGGCGAGACGCGCGACGAGGCGCTGTCGGCACTGGACGAGGTGATCGACGCCGTCGAGAACGACGCCGGTCGGCCGCCGACCGACGAGGAACTTCGTGCGGCCGGGATCGACCCCGAGGAGAACCGACAGTCGGGAGCCGGGGAACTCCCGGACGTACTCGAATAGCGAAGGTGCTGGTCAACGCGGGGAACTTCCAGTGGGTTCGAACGCCTGGCGACCACGCTGTTCTCGAGTGGCAACACCCCGACGGGCCTGACGTCGAGTCGCGGACGGTGAGTGTCCCGCTCCACGACCGCGTTCGAATCGGGACGCTTCGTACGACCGCCGAGGATGCAGGCGCGAAAGACTCCGACGAGTTCTGCGAGTGGATCGACCGGAACAGGTGACGAACAGGCGGATTTCGAATCAGGTGCGGGTCCACGCTTGGCTACCGAGGGACGGTATCGACGAAAGTTTGCGAGGGAAGACCGCTCCGTGCGGACTTCCGCACTGTTTGCGAGGGGCCGCGTGGGCCACACAGTGCGAGTGCATCTTTCGCGCCACGTTCGGGCGGCGCGATGCGATGCGAGGGAAGGGATTCGAACCCTTGGACCCCTACGGGAGCGGATCTTGAGTCCGCCGCCGTTTCCAGGCTTGGCTACCCTCGCACGCGCTTCGCTCCGGGGAGACGACGCCGTCTCCGTTCCAAGCCACCGGAACGACACCTGAGTGTTTCCACTTCGGTCTCTTAAACTCCTCGGGTCCGTCGAACCGCTACGCGGTCAGTCGTCGAGACCCTCGTACTCGGCGACGGCTTCGCGCCACTCCTCGGGGAGCGCGCGGGTCTCGCGAGTCGTCGGGTCGATCGCGACGATCGTCGTCTCCGCTTCGGCGACCACTCGCCCGTCCTGTTCGAGTTCGTAGGCCATCGTGAGACTCGAATTGCCCAGTTCCGGGACCCACACGCGAACGTCGACGCTCGTCGGTTCCGTCACCGACGACCGGAAGTCGATGTTCAGGGAGGCAACGACGGCCGGGAACTCGCCGATCTCGGTGATCCCGAGCACCTCCGCGATGTAGGCGATCCGCGCCTCCTCGCAGTAGGTTCCGTAGACGGCGTTGTTGACGTGGCCGTACGTATCGAGGTCGTTGTACCGGACGTCGACCGTATATTCGAAGCGGTCCATACGACCGGCGACGGCCCCGACCGGCAAAACCGCACCGACAGGAACACCCACCGACGGACAGACTGCACCGACGGGATTACCTGACTGCCCGCCGTAGGCCCGATCGACTGACTGACCAGAGGGAGACGACAGATAGAGGACAACGACAGATGGACGAACACACGCGCGACCACGGCGTCGGCCCGCCGACATCGGGGAGTCCGACCGGCTGGCGCGGCGACCGCGCGGCGTCGAACGGCTGGGAACACGGGACGCTGCGGCGCGCCGTGGTCCACGGCGTCCGCCTCTACAATTCGGGGGAGTACCACGAATCCCACGACTGCTTCGAAGCCGAGTGGTACAACTATGGGAGCGGGACGACCGAGAGCAAGTTCCTCCACGGAATGGTTCAGGTCGCCGCGGGCGCGTACAAACACTTCGACTTCGAGGACGACGGCGGCATGCGCTCGCTCTTCCGGACCGCACTCCAGTACCTGAGCGACGTGCCCGCCGACTTCTACGGAGTCGACGTCGACGACGTGCGGGCGACGCTCTCGGACGCGCTCGAGGACCCGACCGCGCTCCACGGGTGGGCGATCACGCTCGACGGCGAACAGCCCGAGGCCGGGCCGCTCGATTTCGAGTTCGCCCAGGGACTCGAGTGAGGCGGCGAGTCGAAGACGGTATGTGGAGCCTCTCCGATAGGCGTGGTATGAGTACCGAAGACGCCGGTTCGGCCGACTCCGCCCCGGGGGAAGCGGCGGCCGACGACACACACGAGAACGCCGCACAGTCCGTCGTCCTGGTCGACGAGAACGACGAGGAACAGGGCCTGGAGAACCGCCTCGACGCCCACACCGGCGACGGGACGCGCCACCGCGCCTTCACCGCCCTCCTCTTCGACCAGGAGGACAACATCCTGCTCGCCCAGCGCAGTCCGCAGAAACGGCTCTGGGACACCTTCTGGGACGGCACCGTCGCTTCCCACCCCATCCAGGGCCAGACCCAGGAGGAGGCGACCCGGGAACGGCTGGAGGAGGAACTCGGCGTCACGCCCGACCAGTACGAGGACCTCCGCGTGACCGACCGCTTCGAGTACAAGCGCTACTACTACGACGAGGGCGTCGAACACGAGGTCTGTGCGGTCCTGCAGGCGACGCTGTACGACCGGACGCTCGACCCCGACCCCGAGGAGGTCGCCGGCCTGATGTGGGTCCCCTACGAGCGACTCCACGAGAACCCGCGCTGGTACCGACAACTGCGACTCTGTCCCTGGTTCGAGATCGCGATGCGCCGGGACTTCGAGGACTGACGGTCAGTCCGCGGGTTCGGCGACCGCAGCCGTCTTGGCCGTCCGCTCGCCGGGGAGTCGGACCACGACGGTCGTGCCCTCGTCGGGGTCGGCGAACGAGACGGTGCCGCCGTACTCGCGGACCGCCCAGGCGACCAGCCAGAGCCCGACGCCGCTGCCGTGTTCGAGCGCCGTCTCTCGCCCTTTCTCGATGACAGCGCGCTCCTGTCGGGCGATACCCGGGCCGTCGTCGGCGACGCGGAGTTCGACGTACCGTTCCCCGGTCGTCGACTCCGCGCTGGTCTCGACCTCTGTCGCCGACTGCGCGTCGGTCCCGACCGCCGACACCGACTGGGTCTCGGTCCCGACCAGCGCGGCCGACACCTCGACCGCGGTGTCACAGTCCGTGTGCTCCACGGCGTTCTCGACGAGTTCCTCGACCGCGAGTTCGAGCGAGCGCCCGCCCGCGACAACGAGCCCCTCCGGGACGTCGACGTCGACGGAGACAGTCGTCCCGGGAGCGCTCTCGTGGACGCGCGAGACGGCGTCGCGGACCGTGGGTGCGAGCCGGATGCGTTCGGCGCCGTCGTCGTCGAGGTCCCGCGAGAGGCGACCGATCTTCTCGCCCCGTTCGACCATCGTCTCGACAGTCTCCTCGATGTAGTCCAGGCGCTCCCGGACGGTCGGGTCCGCGACGTCCAGTTCCTCGGCGAGGAGTTCGACGTTCCCGCCGACGACGTTCATCTCGTTGCGGAGGTTGTGGCGCAGCAGGCGGTTGAGGACGTCGAGGCGCTGTTCGCGCTGGCGGCGGTCGGTCACGTCGCGTAGACTGACCACGCGACCACTCGCGGTATCGTAGTTTCCGCCGAGGGCCGACACGCGGGCGTCGTAGTACCTGACACCGGCCGGTCCGTCGAGTTCCAGTTCGAGTTCCGTCTGTCCCGTCGCACGGTCGGCCAGCGCGGCACCCAGCGACCGGTGGGCCGACGCGAGCGGTTCGCCCACCGCCTCGTCGGTCGTCGTGCCCAGCAGTCGTTCGGCCGCGGGGTTCAGGTCGACGACGCGGTCCTCGCCGTCGAGGATGAGCACCTCGTCGTCCATGTCGTCGACGACCGTCTCGCGGCCGAGTTTTCGAGTCGCGGGCGTGACCGAGAGCAGGTCCTTGTGGAAGAGTCCGGTTGCGACGGCGACGCCAGTGACGACGAAACCGATGGCGGTGAGGTCGTACTGCGGGCCGACGAGTTTGAACACGGAGGCGGCGTTGGCCACCAGGGGGACGCTGGCCGCGAGCAGGAGGGCGGTGTTCTGCCAGCGAAAACGGCGGTTCGCCCGGAAGTTGAGTTCGACGAGGACGACACAGCCCACCGCCACGACGAGATAGCAGTAGGCGGTGTGGGCCCAGAACGCGAGGCCGAACTCGCGCGTGAGCACGACGTAGCCCGCGACCGCATCGGTCGAGAACTCCGCCCAGACGAGCCCGTGACCCTCGTTGGTCCAGACGAGCGCGAGGAAGGCCAGCGGTTCGACCAGCAGCGCGCCGACCCGCCGGGCGTCGAGTCGCCAGTCGCGGTCGGCGTGGGCCAGCACCGTTCCCAGCCACGCGACCGGGACGAGCCCGGAGACGCTCCAGGCGACTTTCGTCCACACGGTTTTCCCGTCGAGTGTCGGACTCGCGAGCGCCATCCCCTCGGCGAACGCCCAGACGCTGACCGCCGCCATGAGCACGGCGAGATAGCGTGCCCCTGCCGTGTCGCGGAAGAAATACGCGAAGAACGCGACGCCACTCGCCACGACTGCAGCGAGGAAGACGAGCGGCGTGTGCGGCGGGAGGGCCATCGCTTCGCGACACCGTTTCTCGCTATCCGGAATAAGTGTTCGTCCCCAGTGATCGTTCCTGATAGCGCGCGAGGGCAGCGGAGCGTCAGTCGGGCCGGCGGGAGGCGACCGCTGCCCAGACGGCCAGGATGCCCAGCCCGACCGCGGGAATCATCGGCAAGACGAGGTAGGCGTCGCGCAGTCCGAGCCCGAGCGACTCGACGAAGCCCTGCATCTCCGGCAGAAAGACGAGAGTCCACGGGACGACGACCATCGCGACGATCAGCCCGCCCACGAGGACCCACCCTCGCCAGCCGAGCCCCTCGTCGTCCGTTCCCGTCTCGCCGTCCGCTCCCGTCTCGTCGGCCTCGGGCGTCATTCCAGCTCGCTGTCCGGCACGACGACGACTTTCCCGAACCCTTCACGGTTTTCGAGCAGTTCGTGGGCGCGAGCCGTCTCGCTCATCGGGAGCGTCTCGCGGACCCGCACCTCGAAGGTGCCGTCCCAGACCTTCGCGAGGACGTCGTCGACCTCGCCAGGCGTGGCCATCGTCGATCCCAGTATCGTGAGCTGGTTACCGAAGATCCGCGGGATGTCCGTCTCGGGTCGCGGCCCGGCGGTCGCCCCGCAGGTGACGAGTCGGCCACCCCTGGCGAGACTGCGAAGCGAGTCGGACCAGGTGTCACCGCCGATGTGGTCGACGACGACGTCCACGCCGCGCTTGCCGGTGATCTCCCGGACCGCGTCGACCACGTTCTCGCTCTCGTAGTCGATCCCGTGCTCGGCACCGAGTTCGCGGGCGTACGCCAGCTTTCGGTCGCTGCCGGCGGCTGCGAAGACCTCCGCGCCGGCGTCGGCGGCGATCTGGACGGCAGCGTGGCCCACTCCGCCGGAAGCGCCCATGACGAGTACGCGCTCGCCGGGCGAGACGTCGGCTCGCGTCACGAGCATCCGCCAGGCCGTCTGAAAGACGAGCGGTGCCGCGGCGGCGGTCTCCCAGTCGACGCCCGCGGGCACGGCGACGAGATTGTCCTCGTGGACCGCGGCGTACTCCGAGTGGACGCCCGTCGAGTGCTCGCCGATGATCTCGAAGTCGACACAGAGCGTGTACTCGCCGTTCCGGCAGAACTCACACTCCCCGCAGTGGACGCCGGCACTGACGGCCACGCGGTCGCCCACGTCGAACCGCGAGACGTCCTCGCCGACAGCGGAGACGACGCCCGCGGCGTCGCTGCCGGGGACGTGCGGGAGGGGCAGGTCGAGACCGGGGAGGCCGTTGCGCGTCCAGACGTCGAGGTGGTTGAGCGCGCCTGCCTTCACGTCGACGAGTACCTCACCGCTGCCCGGTTCCGGCTCCGGGATGGTGTCGTACTCGATGACCTCCGTCCCGCCGTGGGCGGTGAACTGGACTGCCTGCATACCCGAATCCTGGCGGCGGACCCGCAAAACGGTGGCGAAACGGCGGTCTCCGTTCTCAGTTCGGATAATCGCGCGGCAGATTGAAGGCGGGACCCGGGCGATCAAGGTGTATGTCCCGAGGCGCGGTGGCAGGGTCCACCCACGAGATCGACGTCCACCACCACTTCGTGTGGGGGACCGAGAAGGAGGCGATGGAGACGCTCCTCTCGGAGTACCAGGACCGGAACCCGGACGTTCGGTTCGTCGAGGAACAGACGGCGATCAACTCGCTGCGGCTGATGGTCAAGAGCCGGATCCTGAAAGAGGAACCGCCGGACGTGTGGGACGAGTGGCCCGGCGCGAACCTGCGGCCGACCGTCGAGGCCGGTGCGACGGCCGACATCACCGACATCTGGGAGGACACCGGCATGGAGCGGGCCTACTTCGACGGGATGGCCGAGGCCGCCCGCTTCGACGGTGCGTACCACGCGGTCCCCCTCGATCTCGCTCGCATCAGCAACCTCTACTTCGACGTCCACGCCTTCGAGGCGGCCGGCGTCGACCCCCGTCGCCTCGACGGCCCCCGGGAACTCGTCGAAGTCCTGCCCGCCCTCGCCGAACACCGGGCCAACCCCTACGCGGTCTTCGGGCGCAACCCGTACGGCCTCCTCCAGCTCTGGGAGACGCTCTTCCTGGCTCACGGCGACCCCGCCACCTACGAGGCCGCCGTCGACGGGGACGCAGCCAGCCACCGCGGGCTCCTCCGGGAGGCCTTCGAGACGCTCGGCGACCTGATCGACGCCGGGCCCGAGAACATCGAGTTCATGGATTCCAGCGACATGGACAACGGCTTCTCCGACGGCGAGACCGCCTGTATCAACAACGGTTCCTGGACCACGGGTCACATGGGCTCCCAGCCCGACATCGAGTACGGCCGCGACTGGGACTGTATCCCGTTCCCCGGCACTGGCGACGCACACATCGTCAACACGAACGCGTTCATCACCTCGGCGGAGGCCGAAGACGACGACACCGTCCGGGAGTTCGTCAGGTACCTGGGGTCGGCCCGGACGAACGAACAGTTCAACACGATCAGCGGGTCGATCCCGCCACGAAGCGACGTCGGCGTCGATGGCATCCATCCGCTGAGCCGTGAGCTACACAGCGAGTTCGGGCAGGGCGCGACCATGCTCCCGTCGATGTGTCACGGGCTGGCCGTCCCCCCCGAGCGCATCGCGGAACTCAAAGACGTCGTCGTCACGTTCCTCTCGAAGCGCGACGTCGAGAACAGCGTCGACAGCGTCGTCGAGACCCTCTCGAACTGAGACTCCGGACCCGCCGACGGGAACTCTCGACGCCGGGACCGCCCGGCGCACACGTTTTTGTGCGGCCGTCCGCAACGTCGGATATGGTCGATTTTCAGTCCCGGGACACGACGCGCGGCCTCTCCAGCGGTGACGATGACGGCGAGGACGAAGACGAGGACGAGGTAGAAGCCGAATCCGGGGACGCGGCGGCCGAAGCGCCCGAGGAAACAGAAGTCGAACAGGCCGACACGGAGGCCGAAGCGGGGGTGACTGAAACGCAAGAAGGCGACGGAGAGCCTGGCGAACCGGACGCGGCCACAGCGGAAACTGCCGAAGCGGACTCGACCGACACGGGAGAAGCCGATACAGCGGGGTCGACCGTCGGAGAGGCAGAGAGCGACGAACCAGCCCGGGAGACAGCGGCGGCTGGCGCGGCAGAAACCGACAGCGACCCGGACGAGAGCAGTCACGACCACGCTGAAACCGAGGACGGTCACGACCACGCTGAACCCGCGGATGGTCACGATCACAGCCACGGCCACGGCGACAGCCACGACCACAGTCACGCGGACCACCACCACGCGGACGTCGAGCAACTCGGCGTCGCGGTCGTCACGGTGTCTTCCTCGCGCTCGCTGGACGACGACCCGAGCGGCGACGCCGCCCAGGAACTCCTCGAGGAAGACGGTCACTCCGTCGTCGCACGGGACCTGGTCGCCGACGACCTCGACGGTGTCCAGCGCGCGGTGCTGGCACTGACCGGCCGCGAGGACATCGACGTCGTCGTCACCACCGGCGGGACCGGCGTCACACCCGACGACGTGACCGTGGAGGCGGTCGAGCCGCTCTTCGACAAGGACCTGCCCGGCTTCGGGGAACTGTTCCGCATCCTCTCCTACGAGGAGGTCGGCACCCGGGCGATGGGGTCGCGGGCCACCGCCGGCGTCAGCGAGGGCGTCCCCGTCTTCTGTCTCCCGGGCAGTGAGGACGCCGTCCGAACCGGCGTCGACGAACTGATTCTCGCGGAAGCACCTCACCTCGTCGGCCTCGCGAACGACGAGTGATTGGTCGAGCGGCACGGTTGTAGAACGGCGTGGTTCGACAATTCCCGCCCACACGACCCACGAAGCTGGCTCACGTCCCCCTCGGTCCGCTCCCTTGCTGCCGCGCTCAACTCCTCCACGGCAGTCCCGGCCTCCGGTTCACCGAGACCGTGGAAATTAAGATGGTCCTGACTGAATGGTCAGTCAGATGTCCAGGGACAGCATCGCGGACCTGATCGCGGAACTCACACTGGAAGAGAAGGTCGGTCTGGTCCACGGCGCGACAGACGAAGAGGGGACGGCGACCGGGTTCGTTCCCGGGGTCGAGCGGCTGGGAATTCCGCCAGTACGGCTCTCTGATGGACCGCTGGGTGTCAGGACGGACGAACCGTCCACGGCGTTTCCAGCGTCTATCGCGCTCGCGTCGACGTTCGACGCCGACCTCGCCCGGGAGTTCGGCGAGGCGCTCGGTCGCGAGGCCAACGCACGTGACCAGGACGTCATGCTCGCGCCGGGGCTGAACCTGATCCGGGTGCCCCACTGCGGGCGTAACTTCGAGTACTACAGCGAGGACCCGGTTCTCGCGGGGTCGACGGCAGCGGGGGTCGTCAGCGGCATCCAGTCACAGGGCGTCGTCGCGACACCGAAACACTACGTCGCGAACAACCAGGAGACCGCCCGCGCCTCCGTGAGCGTCGAGGCCGACGAGCGGGTCCTCCGCGAGCTCTACCTGCCCGCGTTTCACGACGCGGTCGACGCCGGCGCCGGGTCGGTGATGTCGTCGTACAACCGCGTCGGCGGCACGCACGTGAGCGAACACTCCCACCTCCTGACCGAGGTTCTCAAAGAGGAGTGGGGATTCGAGGGGTACGTCGTCTCCGACTGGTTCGGTACCGAGAGCGTCGTCGGCACCGCGAACAACGGTCTCGACCTCCAGATGCCCGGCATCTCCGCCGAGGAACTGTTCGCCTCGATGGGGATGGGTGAGGACGAGGGTATAGACGGCGAGGAGAGTCCGGACGGCGAGGAGTTCGACCCCGAGGAGATGGACGACGAACTGGGCGACGACGACTTCGAGTTCGCGGACGGGATGCCGGACCCGCGGACGGGCGGACTCTACGCGGACGACCTCGCCGACGCCGTCGAATCCGGCGACGTGCCGGAGTCCCGGCTGGACGACATGGTCGCGCGGATACTCGGCGCGCTCGACGGGGTCGGTCACTTCGCCGACGACGACCGCGAGGGCGCTATCGACACGCCGGTACACCGCGAACTCGCGCGGATTATCGCCACCAGAGGGACGGTCCTGCTGGAAAACGACGGTGTCCTCCCGCTGGCCGACGACGCGGACGTGGCGCTGCTCGGCCCGAACGTCGACGAGGCTATCCTCGGCGGCGGGGGCTCCTCGGAGACGACGCCGTTCGTCGAGTCTACCCCCGTCGAAGGGGTCGAGGGTCGCGCCGGTGGCGAGGTGACCGTCGCCCGCGGCATCGAACGCGTCGAGGACGTCTCGATGTTCGAGGGCTTCGGTCCCGACGACGAAGCGGACGAGGACGACCCTGACGTGGCCATCGAGGACGCCGTCGCCGCTGCCGAAGCCTCGGACGTCGCCGTCGTCTTCGTCCGCGACCAGGCCACCGAGGCCGCCGACCGCGAGAGCCTGGGGCTGCCGGGCGACCAGGACGAACTCGTCGAAGCGGTCGCGGCCGCAAACGAGGACACCATCGTCGTGCTCAACACGAGCGGCCCAGTCGAACTGCCCTGGCGCGAGGAGGTCGCGGCGGTCCTCGCCTCGTGGTACCCAGGCCAGGCCCACGGCGACGCCGCGGCGGCCGTTCTCTACGGTGACGCCGACCCGGGTGGTCGTCTCCCGGTCACGTTCGCCCCCGAAGACGAGTACCCCGCGAACACCGAAGAACGGTTCCCGGGCGTCGACGGCGAGGTCCACTACGACGAGGGCCTGCTCGTGGGCTACCGGCACTTCGACGCGACCGACGCCGAACCGACCTATCCGTTCGGCCACGGCGAGTCCTACGCCGACTTTGCCTACGGCGAGGTCATTGCCGTCGGCGACGGCACCGTCGAGGTCGGCGGTGCGGTCGAGATCGCCGTTGAGGTCGAGAACGTCACCGACAGGCGCGGCCGCGAGGTCGTCCAGGCGTACGTCGACTCGCCGGCGGCACCCGACGACCTGGAGCGTTCACCCCGCGAGTTCGCCGGTTCGGCCACTGTCGAGCTGGCCCCGGGCGAGTCCGCGACGGTCACGCTCGCACTCGACGAACGGGCGTTCGGCCGGTGGACCGCCGACGAGGGCTGGACGACCGACCCCGGCGAGCACGTCGTCGAGATCGGCCGGTCCTCGCGTGATCTCGTGGCCGCTGTCGCGCTCGAACGGTAAGGACAGGCGACTCACATACCACTCGCTTCGCTCGTGTTGTGTTCGTCGCCTGTGTGTCGGAGGGTGGTGTCGGGCCGCTCGTGCTCTGCTGAGACCTGCGGTCTCAGCGCCGAAATCGCTCGGTATCGTAGATATTCAACAGCCGACTACGAGGGTTGGAGCCGTGAAGCGCTACGCGCCTCGGAAAACCGAGCAGGTCGAACGTGGCCGGCGCCAACCACCTAACGCGAGCGAAGCGAGCGTTACCCGAGTCGGCTCGCGTCGATGGAGACGTCGGGGGGCGTCACCACGAGGAAGCCACGGAAGTGCATGAGGTCGCCGCCGGCCTCGGAAACCTCGCGGGCGAACCCGGAGGCGAGTTTGTTCAGTTCCCCCTCGACGTTCAGGACGAGCGTGTCGCCGTCTTCGATTATCTCGAGCCACTCCTCGTCCGGCGTCGTCCCGTCGAGTACGCCCAGCACGACGCGACTGTCCCCGTCGTCGCCGTCCCCGTCGTCCAGTTCCTCCTCCGCCGTCTGGAGGTCGAGGTCGATCCCGCTCATACCTCCTCCTCTGTGCCGACCGGGAAAAAGGTGTGTCTGACGGGTGTCGAGGTAACTGCTATCGAAGCTCCAGTCAGTAAGTCCCGGAGCGGACCGCCGAACTCAAACCGACGGAGCGGCAATCCCGGAGCATGACCGACAGCGAGGCGTGGGCCGAGCGACTCAGGGCGAACCGCCGGGAGAAAGACGACTTCTTCGCCGAGCACCCCCAGTCGCCGGTCCCCCCCGGGAAGCGCGACGGCTTCGACGGGCTGGACTACTTCGAACCCGACCCCGACTACCGCGTCGAGGCGACGGTCACCGTCCACGACCGGTCCGACCCCGTCGAGATGGAGACCAGCGACGGCCGGACCGTCCGCTACGAGCGGGTCGTCACCTTCGCGTTCGAACTCGGCGGGGCGTCCCGCGAACTCCACGGCTACAGGCAGGGGCGGGACGACGACGAGGCCGTCTTCGTCCCGTTCCGCGACAAGACCACGGGCCAGGGGACCTACGAGGGCGGCCGCTACATGGAACTGGAGCCCGACGGGGAACTCGGCGACGGCGACGAGGTCACGCTCGATTTCAACCTCGCGTACTCGCCGTTCTGCGCGTTCAGCGAGACGTTCTCCTGCCCGTACCCGCCCGAGGAGAACTGGCTGGAGACGACGATCCCCGCCGGCGAACGCCACGGGTGAGGCAGGTCGTCCCGGCACCGGAGCCATCGGGTTGTGCGTTCATCGCCGGACGAAACCGTGGTAGTACGTGACGTGCCCCTCGACCGAGCGGTGAGTTTATATGTGGCGACGAACACCGTACTGATACTCATGTCCAACACAGAGGGCACGTCGGACTCCCCGGCGGATCGAGTTCTTCCAGGGTACACTGAATAGTACCTCTGAAATCGACGAGGCGAGAATTTTCGACACCACGCTGCGCGACGGGGAACAGTCACCACGCACGTCGTTCTCGTACGAAGACAAACGCGAGATAGCGGCGCTGCTGGACGACATGGGCACCCACGTCATCGAGGCGGGGTTCCCGGTCAACTCCGACGCGGAGTTCGAGGCCGTCCGCGACATCGCGGACGCGACACACACGACGACCTGTGGACTGGCCCGGGTCGTCGAGAAAGACGTCGAGGCAGCACTCGATTCGGGCGTGGAGCTGGTCCACGTGTTCGTCTCGACGAGCGACGTCCAGCTGGAGGACTCGATGCACGCCACCCGCAAGCAAGCCAAGGAACGTGCCGTCGAGTCGGTCGAGCGCGTCAAGGAGGCAGGCGTCGAGTGCATGTTCTCCCCGATGGACGCCACGCGGACGGACGAGGCGTTCCTGATGGACGTCGTCGACGCCGTCACAGAGGCGGACGTCGACTGGATCAACGTCCCCGACACCTGCGGCGTGGCGACCCCCAGCCGCTTCCAGAAGCTGATCGCGAAAGTCGCCGACCGCACGGACGCACGCGTGGACGTCCACACGCACGACGACTTCGGGCTGGCCGCGGCCAACGCGCTGTCGGGGTACGAGGCCGGCGCGTCACAGTCCCAGGTCTCCGTGAACGGTATCGGCGAGCGGGCGGGTAACGCCGCCTACGAGGAGGTCGTGATGGCTCTGGAGTCGCTGTACGACGTCGACACGGGCATCGATACTTCCCACGTGACCGAGATCTCCCGGCTGATCGAACAGAAGAGCGGCATCGACGTGCCGGCGAACAAGCCGGTCGTCGGCGCCAACGCCTTCTCACACGAGAGCGGCATCCACGCCGCGGGCGTCATCGAGAACGCGGACACGTTCGAGCCGGGCGTGATGACCCCCGAGATGGTCGGCGCCGAGCGCGAACTCGTCCTCGGGAAACACACCGGCCAGCACTCCGTCCGCGAGCGACTGTCCGACGCGGGCTACGCCCCGACCGACGAGGAAGTCCGCGAGGTCACCCGTCGCGTCAAGGACTACGGCGCGGAGAAAAACCGCGTCACGATGGACGTCCTGGAGAACTTCGCCCGGGACGTCGGCGTCGACCGCGAGGTCGAAGACGGGGAGGTCCGGGTTTAGGCCGATGCCCGCTTCCACGTTCGTGCGCGCCCGCCAGCGGCGGGTAGAGAGCGCCGTTCACCACCGACCAGCGGCGGTGGCGACACGCGGTACACCCCGGCTGTCGGCGGTGGCGACACGCGGTACACCCCGGCTGTCGGCGGTGGCGACACGCGGTACACCCCGGCTGTCGGCGGCACTGACGCGTAATCCTAATCCTTATTATCGGGCACGTACAGGACTCTCCTACGATGAGACCCGCTGTGTCGACCCGGGGTCTGCTCCGGCCGAGCAGCGGCGTTCGCGTCCGTATCGTACGGGCCGCCTAGGCCCCACACCACCAGATCCTTCTCGACGGACGCATCGATTCGACGCGGACGGGACCCGCTGTCCCGAGCCTGACACACACCATCCATGAGCGAACAAGCACCGGTCTCACCCGACACGGAGGGCGAGACGACAGAGACAGACGCAGACGGACAGTCGCCAGCGGAGACGCTGGACGAACGAGCGGACGAGCGAGCCGAGGACCGGCCGGTGACGACCGGCGCCCAGTCGGTGATCCGGGCGCTCGAGAACGCCGGGGCCGAGATGCTCTTCGGCGTCCAGGGCGGGGCGATCATGCCCGTCTACGACGCCCTGTACGACTCCGAGGAGTTGACCCACATCACGATGGCCCACGAGCAGGGGGCCTCCCACGCCGCCGACGCCTACGGCATCGTCTCGGGCAAGCCCGGCGTCTGCATGGCCACCTCGGGGCCCGGCGCGACGAACCTCGTCACCGGCATCGCCGACGCGTCGATGGACTCGGACCCGATGATCGCACTGACGGGCCAGGTTCCGACGAACTTCGTGGGTAACGACGCCTTCCAGGAGACCGACACCGTCGGTGTCACCCAGCCCGTCACGAAACACAGCTACTTCGCCGACGACTCCGATACAGTCGGCGACGAGGTCGGCGAAGCGTTCGCGCTGGCAAACGAAGGTCGCCAGGGTCCGACGCTCGTCGACCTGCCCAAGGACGTGACCAAAGGCGAGACCGACGTCCAGCCGGGCACGCCCGAGAAGCCAGACACGTACAACCCGCCGACGGAAGCCGACGAGAACTGGGTCGCCGCGGCCGCGAACGCGCTGGCCGAGGCCGAACGCCCGGTGATCCTGTCGGGTGGCGGCGTCATCAAGGCCGACGCGAGCGACGAGTTGCGCGCGTTCGCGAAGGAGTACGAGATCCCGGTCATCACGACGATGCCCGGCATCGGCTCGTTCCCGGAAGACCACGATCTCTCCATGGAGTGGGCGGGGATGCACGGCACCGGCTACGCCAACATGGCGATCACGAACACCGACTGCATGCTCGCCATCGGGACCCGCTTCGACGACCGACTCACGGGCGACGTCGAGACGTTCGCGCCGGACGCCGAGATCATCCACGTCGACATCGACGAGGCCGAGATCAGCAAGAACATCGAGGCCGATTATCCGCTGGTCGGCGACGCGAAACACGTCCTGCGCCAGCTAGACGACGCGATGGAGGCCGCATACGACGCGGCCGACAGCTCGCCCGGGAGCTACGCGGAGTGGCGCGAGCAGTGTAGCGAGTGGAAAGACGAGTACCCGATGACCTACGACACGCCGGACGACGAGCCGCTCAAGCCACAGTACGTGGTCGAGCGGTTCTCCGAGCTGGCCGACGACGACGCCATCGTCACGACGGGGGTCGGGCAACACCAGATGTGGGCCTCCCAGTTCTGGGAGTTCACCGAGCCCCGCACGTGGGTCTCCAGTCACGGCCTGGGGACGATGGGCTACGGCGTCCCCTCGGCCATCGGCGCGAAACTGGCCGCACCCGACCAGGAGGTCGTCTGCTTCGACGGCGACGGTTCCTTCCTGATGACGGTCCAGGAACTCTCGGTGGCGGTTCGGGAGGACCTGGACGTCACGTACGTCGTGCTGAACAACGAGGCGGTCGGGATGGTCCGCCAGTGGCAGGACGGCTTCTACGAGGGTCGGCGGATGGCCTCTGAGTACCCGTGGATCCCGGAGTTCGACATGCTCGCCGAGGCCTTCGGGGCTCGGGGTTTCCGCCTGGAGGACTACGACAGCGTCGACGAGGTCATCGAGAAAGCGCGCAACTACGACGGTCCCGCGGTGATCGACGCGATCATCGACCCCGCCGAGAACGTCTACCCGATGGTCCCCAGCGGCGGGGACAACGGCCTGTTCGCACTGCAGGAAGACCACCTGGACGACATCTGACAATGACGGCGAACACATCCACCACCACGACCACGACCGCGACGACCGGACGCGACGCCAGGGAGGGGTCGCGATGACGGGCGGCATGCCGGGCCCCCACCCGGACGAGCGGATGCGACCCGAGGGGCGGCGCAACTCACAGGGCATCCGCATCGACCCGGAAGTCGAGGCGACACACCAGCCACGGCGGGCGGTGCTCTCGACGCTGGTGAAACACGAACCGGGCGTCCTCTCGGAGGTGTCGGCCCTCTTTAGCCGGCGGCAGTTCAACATCGAGAGCCTGACCGTCGGCGCGACCGACGACCCCGATATCGCCCGGATGACGATCGTCATCGAGGAGCCCGAACCGGGGATCGAACAGGCGAAAAAGCAGGTGCGCAAACTCGTGCCCGTCATCTCCGTCGAGGAACTCGAGCCACAGGCGGTCCAGCGGGAACTCGTCCTGGTCAAGGTCGACGGCGCGAAACCCGACGACGTGAACGCGGTGGCGGACATGTACGACGGCAACGTCGTCGACGCCTCCGCCGAGGCGATCACCGTCGAGATCACGGGCAGCGCACAGAAAGTCGACGCGGCCATCGAGGCGTTCGACCAGTTCACCGTCCGCGAAGTGGTGCGGACGGGCGCGGCCGCCATCGACCGGGGCGCCGAAACGTTGCGGGCCGAACGCAGGACTGATACCACAGCGGCGAGCACTGCCGAGACAGCTACCGATGACTGACGAACTCACCACCACAGTGTACGACGACACGGACGCGGACGTATCGCACATCGAGGACAAGACGGTCGCCATCCTGGGCTACGGCAGCCAGGGCCACGCCCAGGCCCAGAACCTGAACGACAGCGGCGTCGACGTGGTCGTCGGCCTGCGCGAGGGCTCCAGTTCCCGCGAGGCCGCCGAGGCCGACGGACTCACCGTCGCGACGCCCGACGTCGCAGTCGCGGACGCGGACATCACCGTGATGCTCGTCCCTGATACTGTGCAGCCGGCCGTCTACGAGGCCGTCGAGGCGGGCCTCGACCCGGGCGACACGCTCCAGTTCGCTCACGGGTTCAACATCCACTACGGGCAGATCGAACCCCCGGAAGACGTGGACGTGACGATGGTCGCGCCCAAGTCGCCCGGCCACCTCGTCCGGCGGACCTACGAGCGCGGCGAGGGCACGCCCGGACTCGTCGCCATCTACCAGGACGCCACCGGCGAGGCCAAAGACGAGGCGCTCGCCTACGGCCAGGCGATCGGCTGTGCCCGCGCGGGTATCATCGAGACGAGCTTCCAGGAGGAAGTCGAGACGGACCTGTTCGGCGAGCAGGCAGTGCTGTGTGGCGGCGTGACCGAGATGGTCAAGGCGGGCTTCGAGACGCTCGTCGACGCAGGCTACGCCCCGGAGATGGCCTACTTCGAGTGCCTGAACGAGCTCAAACTCATCGTCGACCTGATGTACGAGGGCGGGCACATGGGCATGTGGAACTCCGTCTCCGATACTGCGGAGTACGGCGGGCTCACCCGCGGTGAGGAGGTCATCGACCGCGAGGGGATGGAGCAGCTCCTCGAAGAGGTCCAGAACGGGGAGTTCGCCCGCGAGTGGATCAACGAGAACCAGGCCCACCGGCCGGCCTACAAACAGTACCGACAGGCCGAACAGGACCACCAGATCGAGCAGGTCGGCGGCGAACTGCGGAAACTGTTCGCCTGGTCCGAGGACGAGTAGCGACTACGAACCGGAAACAGGGAGACCAGCACCGAGAGGACAGCGACAATGACAGACGAGATGCGAACGAACACAGTGGACGAATCGGCACCGAACGCGACGATGGGTGAGTTCACCCACTCGAACCCCTACACGGGGGAGGTCTTCGGCGAGGACATGGCCTTCGAGCGCGGGCCCACAGTGGCCGCCGACGGCGGCAAAGCGGCTGCGGAGGGCGCCGAGGGCGACGATGACGGCGACGGGACCGAACAAACGATGGAAGACGTGGACCACGAGCACCCCCACGACGAGGCCGACGAGGCAAATCGGGTCTTCGCGCGTGGTCACGGCGACACCGAGGACGAGGCAGATACCGTATGAGTCAGGGAACGCTGTACGACAAGGTGTGGGACAGGCACAAGGTGACGACGCTGCCGAACGGACAGGACCAGCTGTTCGTCGGGCTCCACCTCATCCACGAGGTGACCAGCCCGCAGGCGTTCGGGATGCTCCAGGAGCGCGGCCTGGAGGTCGCCCGACCGGACCTCACCCACGCCACCGTCGACCACATCGTCCCGACGGCCAGCCAGGACCGGCCATATTCGGACGACGCCGCCGAGCGAATGATGGCCGAACTCGAGGAGAACGTCCGCGACGCGGGCATCGAGTTCTCGGACCCGACCACGGGCGACCAGGGCATCGTCCACGTCATCGGGCCGGAGCAGGGGATCACCCAGCCCGGCAAGACCATCGTCTGTGGCGACTCCCACACCTCGACCCACGGCGCCTTCGGCGCGCTGGCGTTCGGCATCGGGACCAGCCAGATCCGTGACGTCCTCGCGACACAGACGATCGCGATGGAAAAACAGAAGGTCCGGAAGATCCAGGTCGACGGCGAACTCGGCGAGGGCGTCGAGGCCAAGGACGTCATCCTGGAGATCATCCGCCGCCTCGGGACAGAAGGCGGCGTCGGCTACGTCTACGAGTACGCCGGCGAGGCAATCGAGGACCTGGGCATGGAGGGGCGGATGTCCATCTGCAACATGTCCATCGAGGGCGGCGCCCGCGCGGGCTACGTCAACCCCGACGAGACCACCTACGAGTGGATGGAAGAGACGGACTACTTCCAGGAGCATCCCGGGAAGTTCGACGAACTGAAACCGTACTGGGAGTCGGTTCGGTCGGACGACGATGCGGAGTACGACGACGTCGTCCACATCGACGCGAACGAACTCGAACCGGTCGTCACGTGGGGCACCACGCCCGGCCAGGGCGTCGGCATCCACGACCCGATCCCCGCGCCCGAGGACCTGGCCGAGGACAAGCAGGACACCGCCCGGCGCGCCCAGAAGCACATGCGCGTCGAACCCGGCGAGACCATGGAGGGCTACGACATCGACGTCGCCTTCCTGGGCTCGTGTACGAACGCCCGCCTGCCGGACCTGCGGCGTGCGGCCCGCATCGTCGAGGGTCGCCAGGTCGCAGACGACGTTCGCGCGTTCGTCGTGCCCGGCAGCCAGCGCGTCCAGCGAGTCGCCGAAGAGGAGGGACTGGCGGACGTCTTCCGCGAGGCCGGCTTCGACTGGCGCAACGCCGGCTGTTCGATGTGTCTCGGCATGAACGAGGACCAGCTGGAGGGCGACGAGGCCTGTGCCTCCTCCTCGAACCGCAACTTCGTCGGCCGCCAGGGGAGCAAGGACGGGCGGACAGTTCTGATGAACCCGCGGATGGTCGCCGCCGCGGCGATTACCGGTGAAGTGACCGACGTACGCGACCTGGAGGAAGCGGAGGTGGTCGCATGAGCGATCCGACGGAAGAAGTCGATGAGGTCGACTACGTCTCGGGAACGGGTATCCCCCTGCGCGGGAACGACATCGACACCGACCAGGTGATCCCGGCGCGGTTCATGAAGGTGGTCACCTTCGACGGACTGGGCCAGTTCGCCTTCTTCGACCAGCGCTTCGACGACGAGGACAACCCCAAGGACCACCCGATGAACGAGGAGCGCTTCGGAGACGCCAACATCATGGTCGTCAACAGCAACTTCGGCTGTGGCTCCTCGCGCGAGCACGCCCCGCAGGCGCTCGAACGCTGGGGCATCGACGCGCTCATCGGCGAGTCCTTCGCGGAAATCTTCGCGGGCAACTGCCTCGCGCTCGGCATCCCCACCGTGACCGCCGACCACGAGACGATCAACGCACTCCAGCAGTGGGTCGACGACAACCCCGACGGCGAGATCGAGATCGACGTCGAGGACGAGACCGTCACCTACGGCTCCAACGAGATCAGCGTCACCGTCGACGACGGCCAGCGCAAGGCCCTGGTCGACGGCATCTGGGACACGACGGCGCTCATGAAGGCCAACCAGCAGGCCATCCAGGAGACTGCCGACTCCCTGCCCTACGTCGAACCGGCCGACTGAGACCGAGTTCACGAACGCTGTTTTCCGTCGTCCGTCGCGGTTTTCGGGCGGTCGTTGCCGGTCGCGGAGTTCGGGCCGGGCACTCCACGCGCGTATCGCTCAGTGGGTCCGCTCTCCGACCAGCAGCGCGTCGCCGTCGAACGGTGGCTCCCCGAGTTCCGGAGCCTCGTCAGGTCCCGTCGCATCGGCCGCGACAGAATTGCCGCTCGCAGGGTCGAGCCACTCCCAGTCCCCGACCGGCGGTGCGTCGCGAAGTTCGACCGCGCGACTGTTCTGGAGGTAGACGAGCACCGCGTCGGGCGTCACGGCGGCTGCCTCGCCCGTCTCGCTATCGGAGAGGAGGTCCGGTCGCGGCGAGAGGGCTGCCACGTCGTGCGCCGTGACGACATCCGCGAGTCGGACGTAGTCGTCGGCGCTCGGCAGGGAGAGTGCCTCGTCCCAGGGCTTCGGGTCGCCCCAGCGGTCGGCGGCTTCGAACGTGTCGCCCGCGCGGTGCCACGGCCAGATTCCGAGCGCGCCGTAGGTGAGGCCGGCGTTCGCGCCCGCTAGCACGCTCAGCCACCCCGCCGCCCGGACCGTCTCACGGTCGAACACTTCGTCGCCCATGTACTCCTCCATGTCGGCGTAACAGGGCTCACCGTTGAGAACCGGTCGTGCCGGGTGAAGCGCGCGGTTCGTCCGGGCCTGACTCTCGGGGACCGCGAGGTCGTGGGTGTGGCCCGACTGGTACATGTGGAAATCGAGCCAGTCCTCGTCGTTCACGATGGCGGGCGTGTTCTGCCCGCCGGGCTGGTGGGCGGTTCGCAGCGGGAACTGACAGGCGTCACCGAGCGCCTCGGCAGCCGCTCGATAGCTGGCGAGACAGGACTGGTCGAACTCGGAGTCACCGGAGACCAGCCACACCGCGCCGTAAGCGCCGTAGCGTGCGCCGAGATAGCGGCCGAGCGCCCGCGCCTGTTCGGGCGAGTGCTCGTGGCGATATTCGGCCGGGACTCCCCAGTCGAGGTTCGCGCCGGCGTAGTCGAACCAGAGCGCGACGAGCGCGGGAACGACGCCGTGGTCGTGGGCCATCGCGACCAGGTCGTCGAGGTGCCGGAAGTAGTCGTGGTTCGGGCGCGAGAGGTCCCAGTCCTCGAAGGGGATCCGGTCGTGGGGGCGCGACCCGTCGAACTGCCGGAGGGCGTTGACCTGGACGACGTTGTACCCCTGTTCGACGCGGTAATCCAGATACTCCGCCCACTCCTCGGTCGTCGCGCGGGTGCTCGCGCTCCAGGCCGTGTCCGCGAGCCAGAAGAACGGTTCGCCGTCCGCGTGGGAGAGTGTTCGCTCGCCGGCGACGAGATAGCCGTGGTCGTGGAGGTCCGCCCCGCCTTCCTCGGGCTCGACCTCGAAAGAGCCCGTCTCGTCGAGTCCGGGGTCCTCGGCGATAGTGTCCCAGGTCCACGTGCCAGTCTCGGGTGGCACAAACCGTACCCGGAAGGTGTCGCCGCCGTCCCAGAACCCCGGGACGGTCTCGGTCGTGCCAGTTTCGTGTTCGAATCGGACGTCGAGGAGCGCTTCTCCGTACGGACTATCAGGCGGGTCTTCGGCATCGAAGGTGAGCTCTACTGGGTGCCAGGTGGGCATACCGTGAACGAAGAACCAGCGCAGATAAATTTACGCCTACCGGACCATCCCACTCCCTTCCGGGAACAGTTTTTGGTGTCGCCGCTCTGTGTCGAAACATGTCGAACTGCCTGCGTGACGGTCGGAAGACGTTACCCTGTATCGGCGGCAGACGCGTCCGTCGGAGGGCCACGTGGTGACCGACCGATGGACGCCGACCACTACCTCCGGCGGATCGGGCTGGACCCCGCGGACGTCGAATCGCTCGACCACGACACCCTGGCGCGTCTCCAGCGGGCTCACGTACAGACCGTCCCGTTCGAGAACCTGGCGATAAGCGGCGACCCGTGGGACCGGCGCTCCGGCGCGGATGTCTCACTCGCACTCGACGACCTCGAAGCGAAGATCGTCGAGCGAGACCGCGGTGGGTTCTGTTACGAACTCAACGGCCTGTTCGCCGGACTGCTCGACGAACTCGGCTTCGACGCAACCCGGAACGCCGGCCGCATCGTCGGCGACGGCGGCATCGAACTCCCGGCGAACCACCTCGTGCCGACCGTGGAACTCGACCGGACCTACGTCGCGGACGTCGGCATGGGGACGCCGAAGATCCGTCGGCCGATCCCGCTCGACGGGGCGCCGGTCGAGGACGGCGTGGGCAACACGTGGCGCGTCGTAGAGAACGACCGGCCCGACGTCGATTACACCATCGAGTATCGGGGTCCCGACGAGGACTCGTGGGCCGACCGGTTCGTGTTCACTCGCGGGTCGCGACCGATGCGGTACTTCACCGCGACCTGTGACTACCTCACCTCGGCGCCGGAGTCCGTCTTTACCGGTTCGACTGTCGTGACTATCGCGACCGAGCACGGACAGGCCAAACTCACCGGGCGGGAACTGCACCGGACGGAGCGTGGCGAGGAGACGGTCCGAACGCTCGACAGGGACGAGTGGGACGAGATCCTCGCCGCCGAGTTCGGTATCGAGTGGTAGTGGCGAGTGGCCAGGCGAGCGAAGCGGTAGGCCGTCGGGACGTGCTGGCCTCGACGGACTCAGCCGCTCGCGTTCCCCGTGGTGTTCCCGTTCGTCTGGACGATGCGAACGCTCTCGTTGCCGTAGACCGCCATCTCGCTTATCACGGTGCCGTTGGGAGCGACACGCTGGACGATTACGGTGGGAGCGCGGTCGCCCGGACCGACGGGCCCGTCGCCGCCGTCTCCGGGGCCAGGTCCGGGCCCGGGCGCCTCGCCGCGCATGAACGCCTCGACCTCCCGGGTCGTCTCGACCTCGACCACGTCGCTGGTCTCGGCGTTGACGAACGCGACGTAGGAGATGCCGCTGCTGTCGTTGGGGACGACGCGGACCTCCCAGTAGAACGTGCCGTCGACGACCACCGGGATCGGTTCACTCGGGTCGAAACGGTCCCAGTCGGTCGTGCGCGCGGCCTGCCGGACGAAGTCAGTCGCCTTGCGCGGGCCGAGCAGCGACTCCTCGACCGCGAAGCGCTCGTACTCGCCGGTCCGGGCGTCGACGGTCCAGACCTCCCGCAGGCCCTGGGCCTCGCCGTATGGTTCGACCGCGACGACGTACACCAGCCCGTCGTCGGTCATCACGGTAAAGGGCTGGTCGTTGCCCTCACCGGGGACCGGCGCAACCTCGATCTCCCCCTCGTGGCTGGTGAACGTGTTGACGATGCCGTTGCGGTACTTCGTCGCCGCGACGCTGCGCCGCGTCAGGTGGAACGGATAGAGGCGCTGGTCGGCGAGTGCTTCGTGCTGGCGCGCCTGCGAGGGCGAGAGGTCCTCGATGGTGCCGTCCTGGTGGACCAGCGCGACGCCACCCCACTCGGGCGTGGTGTGAGGCAGCGGCGTCCAGTGGAAGGTCGGCTTCGTGTACGGCACTGCGATGTACTGCGCTCCCTCGTGGACGACCATGAACGGGTCCTGGTAGTTCACGAGGTACTGGCCCTGTCTGAGCAGTTTCCACCGGTAGTCGTTGTAGAAGGCGGTGCCGATACCGCGATTCAGGTCGCCGGTCACCGTCCGGACCCGCGCGCTCTTCTCGGTCATGTCCACGAGAACGGTGCCGTGCTGGCGCTTGGTGAAGTAGTTCCAGGTGCCGTCGGGCGAGAGCGGGTACGACCAGTGTGGCGTCCCGTTGTAGACCGTGACGTCGCTCGCGCCGATCCGGTACTGTGGGAAGTTCAGCGTGTTCGAGGCGAAGCGCGTCGCCACGCTCTGGGGCACGATGCGCGGGTTGTCGGCGTCGGATTCGGCGAGTTCGTCGACCGTCTCGCTCCCGTCGAGCGTTCGCTTCCCGAGTTTCTCCTCCGCGAAGTAGCCCGCGGGCACCGAGAGCACGAGAAAGAGGAGGACGAACGCGACCACGGCGCCCTGCAGCGGGATGCCGATCCCCTCGGCCCTGGTCATCCCCCGTCGGGCGAACGCTGCATCGAGTCCACTGCGGGCGAGAAGCACGTAGACGACCACCGCGCCGACGAGCGCGATGACTGCCACCGGCGTCGAGTACACCGCGTAGACGACGCCGTGGAGCAGGGGCCGCACCAGCCACGCCACGACGGCCGCGACGGCGAGCAATCCGACGACTGCCAGGGTTCCACGGCTGACGGCGGGATCGTTGCCACCGTCGCCGCTGGTACCGCCGTCACTCACCGTGGTCACCTCCCGGACCTGGGGAACGGCGAGAGACCGCTTCGGATAGTCGGTGCCGAAGAGTCTTCGCCGCCGCGTTACACTGTCGGATCTCCCGGTCGATCGGTGTCGAATACATGGTCTCTCCTGGAGGGCTCCGCCCCGCTCGCACGAGTTCGGAGTTTCGCTTCGGCTGGCGGGTCAGCGTCGTGGCCCCGCGAGCGGGTCGATTTCGCGGTCGGACGAGCGGGCCGGGATGCGTATTCGAATATCCGTTCGAAGTGTTCATCAACTTTACCGTCACGGTCCAGGACCGTTCGCAGTGCCGGCTGTCCGGAGCAGACGTTTCTGGCGGGAACCGAACCACTTTCCTCCGAGCGCGGTGTCTCCGGGCACATGACTCACGAGATCGCGGTGATTCCAGGGGACGGGATCGGGCAGGAAGTGACGCCGGCCGCCGTGCAGGTCCTCCAGGCTGTCGACGCCGACTTCGACTTCGTCGCGGCCGAGGCCGGTGACGACGTGAAGGCACAGACCGGCGTGGCACTCCCCGAGGAGACACGGCAGGTGGCCGCGGAGGCCGACGCGACGCTGTTCGGTGCCGCTGGCGAGACCGCCGCCGACGTCATCCTCCCGTTGCGCGAAGTCGTCGGCTCGTTCGCGAACGTCCGGCCGGCGCGGGCCTACCCCGGCCTCGACGCCGTCCAGCCCGAGACGGACCTCGTGTTCATCCGCGAGAACACCGAGGGCGTCTACTCCGGCATCGAATCGGAGATCGCCGACGGCGTGACGACGCTCACCCGCGTGGTCACCGAGGAGGCGTCCCGAAACATCGCCGAGTTCGGGTTCCGGTACGCCCGCGAGAACGGCTTCGACGACGTGACCATCGCCCACAAGGCCAACGTCATGCGCGAGACCGACGGGCTCTTCCTCGAAACCGCACAGGCGGTCGGCGACGACCTCGGCCGGGAGTACAACACGGCGCTCATGGACGCGCTGGCGATGCACCTCGTGAAACACCCCGAGGACTACGGCGTCGTGATCTGCCCGAACCTGGCCGGTGACATGCTCTCGGACCTGGCCGCGGGGCTCGTCGGCGGCCTGGGGCTCCTGCCGAGCGCGAACGTCGGCCCGGACAACGCGCTGTTCGAACCCGTCCACGGCTCCGCGCCCGATATCGCCGGCCGGGGCGTCGCCAACCCCTCCGCGATGGTCCTCTCGGCGGCGATGCTGCTCGACCACCTCGACTACGGCGAGGAAGCCGCTCGTGTCCGCGACGCCGTCGAGGGGACACTCGCAGACGGCCCACACACGCCCGACCTCGGTGGTGACGCCTCCACCGACGACGTGACCGACGCCATCGTCGAGCGGCTTTAAATCGTATCGACGACCCTATCTCGACCGGACATTCCCGTGAGTGACGAACGGGTAGCGTAACAACGAAATCATAAAGAGGGTGACTATACTGGACAGCCCCATGTCCAGAATCAAGCAGTACGCGATCGCTATCGGCCTCGTGGTTGCGCTGTTTGTCGTGATGGGGATCGGTCTCGGACTGTCGGGATACATCGCAGTGGACTACGCGGAAAGTTCGTTCACGTCAGACGACCCGCAACGGGAGTCGGGGATGCAACAGGGGATCGCGTCCCTGTTCGTCGCGCTGATCCTGTTCCAGAGCGTCATCGTCGCCTTCTTCGCCGGCCCGCTGGTCGCGAGCACGGTCGGTATCACGTCCGGTGTCGTCACACCCGACGTCCGTGACGGCGCGCTTGTCGGCGGGGTCGGCTCCTTCGTCGGCTTCTACCCGATGGTGCTCCTGGCAGTCCTCATCATGGTGTTTGCGGTCGATACGGGGAGCAGTGGCGGTGGGAGTTCGGGTGGTTCTTCGTTCGACATCGCCGGCGCGATCGTTCCGATGCTGTTCGCCGGCGTCCCAGCCGGACTCGTCGGCGCTGGAGCGGGTGCGCTCGGTTCGAAACTGTAAGCCTACGGAGAACCCGCGGTTCGAGACCGGAGCTGTCACGACTCTTCTCGAGACTTATTTCCGGTTCGACACAGTACAAGACTTAATTATGAGCTGGGATAAATTATGAATAATGAGCGAGTCAGAGCAACCGAATAACTCCGAGACGGAGGTCGTCTCCGTGACGAAGCACGGGCAGGCGACGATCCCGAAGCGGTTCCGGGAGAAACTCGGCATCGAGGCCCCCGGCAAAGTGCTCTTCCGCGAGACCGAAGACGGGCGGGTCGTCGTCGAGCACGTGCCGTCGCCGAGCGAGATGCGTGGCTTCGCGGCCCGGAGCGGGGCGAGTACCGACGCGCCCGCGACGAAACTCCTCCGCGAGAAGCGTGAACGAGACCGTGACGACCGCGAACGTCGCTTCTCCGAGGAGGACACGTGACTGTCCCCGACCGCGTCGTCTTCGACGCCGAACCGTTGGTCGCCCACGCCGACGACGAACCCGGGAGCAGGGACGTCGAGACCTACCTCGACGCCGTCGGTGACGAGACTGCGACCGGCTACGCGTGCCGCGTGAACCTCACCGAAGTCCGGTACGTGCTCGCCCGGAAGTACGACCGCAAGACCGCAGACAAGTATCTCGACTGGCTCCGAGATCTCGGCGTCGAACCCGTGGGCGTCGACAACTGCTGGCTCGACTCCTCCGAGTTCGTCCTCGAATACAACCCGGCCCTGGGCGACGCGTTCGCGCTCGCGACCGCTGCGGATCTCGACGCAACGCTTCTTGTCGGTGGCGAGGACGACTACGAGGAGGTCTCGACCGTCCCCATCGAACACTTCCGTCACGGGTCAGCATAGGGCTGTCCCGCCGCTCCGTACTCCCGTTCCGTACTCCCCCTCCTTACTCCCGCTCCGGTGCCCACCGAACCTGCTGCCCGGGATACTCGGCGTTCTCACCGTGCTGGAACCGTCGCGTGCCTCTATCACGTGCGTGGTCGTATCGACGAGACGACCATGCCCGAAGACGTACTTTTCAAAACCGAGACGCGAAACGCCCGGTCCGAGATCGTGGAGGCGCTCGTGGCGGCCGCCGACCAGATCGAGTCCGGAACGGTCGAACTGGAGAGCGAGACCGACAGTCGGACCGTCGAGGTCCCCGCCGAGGCCCGGTTCGAGGTCGAACTCGAACGACTCACCGACTCCGAGACCGGCGAACAGCGGTACGAACTCGAATACGAGGTCCGGTGGACCCGCTGAGCCGACCGGTCCGGAGACGCTCGAACTGGACCGGTGCTGTGTCGACCGCTCGCGACGCGCACTGGCTCCGGCCGTGACGGGCCTGTATCTGGGGTGGGTCGACCTGTCGGCGAACTCCGTAACGGTTTTTCCGTCCGGGTGACACCTTCCGGACGATGCGACGCTCCGTCCTCCGTGCGTGTCTGGTCGTCTTCGCCGCGCTCGTCGTCGGACCGGCCGCGCTCGTCGCCGGGGGACAGACGTGGCCGCTGTTCGGCGCGGGCTGTCTCCTCGGCGGGGTCGTCGGCGCGCTCGCGACGGATCGACTCGAGGGGCCGGACGCGATACTGCCGCTCCCGCGTATCCTCGCAGGCTTTTGCCTCCCGCTGGGCTGGCTGGTGGTCGCCGTCCAGCGCGCGGAGTCGGCGCTCGGGTTTCTGGCGACCCCCTGGTTCCTCGGCGCGCTCGCGAGTCTCGCGTGGCTGGTCGCGGTCGTCGTCGCCGCCGACTGGCGAACACAGGAACGGATCGACGGCCTGACCGAAAGGGTGGTCTTCGAGGCACGCGACCCGCCGGAGAACCGCCGGCAGCTGCAGATCGCAGCGGGAATCGTGGTCGTGCTTGCGGTCGGGGTCGCCGTGCTGGGCGTCGTCTTCGGGTTCGGTGACCAGGTGGGAACGATGTACTGGCTGTTCCCCGCTCTGATTCCGGTCTGGGTCCCGATACTGGCCGGGTCGGGCGGCAAGGAAGTCGCGGTCGCCGACGAGGCGCTGCGCGTCGAACGCCAGCTCCACGACTGGGACACCGTCGACGGGTACGAACTGACCGACGACGCACTCACGCTGTCGCGACCGCGCTGGTACCACGCCGACCTGTCGTTCGACCGGAACGACGTCGAGAACCTGTCGGCGGTGACCGACGCTCTCGACGCGGTACTGGACCGGTAGAAATCGAACGATATCGAGCGAGTGCGGCGCTGAGACCGTGGTCTCAGCAGAGCACGAGCGACAAGTTCGTCGCCTCAATCGAACAGTCCGGTAGACATGTAGCGTTCACCGCTGTCCCAGTAGACGGTGACGACGAGCGGGTCGGTCACGTCGTCGTCGGCCGCGAGGCGCTCGGCGACCTCCTTCGCGGCCAGGTTCGACGCAGCCGAGGACTGTCCGACGAAGATACCCTCCTCGCGAGCGAGGCGTCGACACTCGTCTTCGGCGTCGGCGAGTTCGACCGTGATCACGTCGTCGAGCAGCGAGCGGTCGAGGTTCTCGCTGACGAAGCCCGGTCCCATCCCCTGGAAGTCGTCCTCGCCGGCCTCCCCAGTCGAGAGCACGGGGTTGGCGGCCGGTTCGACGGCGACGATCTCCAGGTCCGGGAACGCTTCGCGGAGTCGGCGACCGATGCCGGATATCGTGCCGCCGGTGCCGACGCCGGCGACGAGCGCGTCGACCGTGCGGTCGCCGACCTGTTCGAGTATCTCGGGGCCGGTGCTCTCGTAGTGCGAGTCGGGGTTCGCGGGGTTCTCGAACTGGCGGAGCTGGACGTACCCCTCCCGTGCATCGAGTTCGTCGGCGCGCTCGCGGGCGTCGGAGATGTCGCCGTCGACGAGTTCGATGTCGGCACCGTAGGCCCGCATGATCTGGCGGCGCTCGGCGGACTTCGAGCCGGGCATGATCAGAGTGACGTCGTAGCCCTTCGCGGCGCCGACCAGCGCCAGCCCGATCCCGGTGTTCCCGCTGGTGGGTTCGACGATGGTCTCGTCGCCGGTGAGCGTGCCGTCTTCCTCGGCGGCCTCGACCATCCAGCGGGCCGGGCGGTCCTTGGCCGAGCCGCCGGGGTTGAACGACTCCACTTTGGCGGCGACCGTCGCGCCATCCGGACTCCCGACTTCGACGAGCGGCGACCCGATGGTCTCGAGGATGCTCGATTTCACTACCCGTCCTACGCCACTCGCGGTTAAATCCCCGGTGACACCGGCAGGGTGTGTCGAGGTCTGGGACGGACAGGCGACGGCTGGGCGACGGCGAGCAGCGGAAGACTTTGGACGCTCGGCGACCGATCGGGGCTCGTGACCGCCGAGACAGACCGGGAACGGGTCTGCGAAACCTACGCCGCGGCGCTCCAGCACGACATCGCGAGTCTGCCGGCCGACGTAACGACGGTCGGCGTCGTCAGGTATCCCACGGGCTGGTTTCACGCGCTCGTCGACGAGAACCGGCCGGCGCTGGCCCCGCCCGAGTCGCTCCTCACGGAGACCCGGGACCGACGCGAGGACCTGGCGGCGAAGGGGCTCTGTGACGAGGAGGCCCACAACGCCGCGTGGGACGCAGTCGATTTCGCCGCGCGGTACCGCGAGTACGTCGAGACCGAGCCCGAGCCACAGCGGGCGCTCGCGGACCTGGAAGAGCGAGTCCGCGGCGGGGAACTGGTTGCCCTGGTGTGTTTCGAGGGCGAGACGAAGCGCTGTCATCGCCACATCCTCGTCGACAGACTCCGGGAACGGGTCGGCGACGAGGAGTGACGGCCCGCGGATCGGTCAGTGACCACGAGTGGCGGGCTGTGGAGCGGACGTATTAAGCCGGATGGGGCGTTAGACGGTGGCATGGAACTGGAGACGATGGAGCCCAATCCGGTGTGGACCGAGGAGGCTTACGCCGACACGGTGGACACCCTCGCGATGCTCCGGTACGAGGTGAGCTACAAGGTGTGGGGCGGCGACTGGTGTATCGACTGTCGCTCGCAACTGCCGGACTTCGCGGCGGCGCTCGACGCTGCCGGCGTGCCCGAGTCGCGTATCGAACACTTCCCCGTCGAGAAGGAAGACGACGGGTCGAAGACCGGTCCCGGGGTCGAGGAGTACGGGATCGACCGCATCCCGACGGTCGTCGTCGAGCGAAACGGCGAGGAAATCGCCCGGTTCGTCGAGGAAGAGCCTGTTCCGGTCGCCGTCTACCTGGCACGGGAGCTAGAGGACGTCGCGGCGTCAGTCTGAGAGACCGTCGCGACTCATAGTGATTATTGTAGATTATTTCCGGATCGCACCGACACCGGGGACGGCGCGTACCGGTAAATCGCTACAATAATCACTATCAGTCCGAGTCGTCGGCGAACCAGTCGAGTGCTTCTGACAGGTCGTGAGTCGGCGGCGAGCAGGCGCGCGCCTTGCAGGCGTAGACCGTCGGTTTCCCGTCCCTGGCTTCTCTCTCCGCCCAGATCGGGGGTGCCGCGTCGAGACCGAGCGCGTCCAGCCACTCGTCGAGTTCCGCGCCGGTGGCGGGCCTGGGTGCGAGGACCCGCCGAGGCACGTACGTCCCGGCGAGCGTCTCGCGCCAGTCGTCCGGTCGACCACCCGAGAGCGTGAGTTCACTCGGGCCGCTCGTGAGCGTGTCCGCCGCGAGCACGAGCGACGGGTGCTGGAGCGGGTCGGAGTCGATCCGCGATGCGTGGGTCTCGACGACGCCCTCGGCGACGCGGTCGAACCGGTCGTCGTCGGCAAAGTGACCGAGCGTCGCGAGCAACTCGGCGGCAACCCCCGCGCTGGAGGGCGTCGAGGAGTCGGTGAGTTCCTGGGGCCGGGCTACCAGCGACTCGCCGCTCTGGGGGGTGAAATACAGCGTCTCGGCCTCGTCGTCCCAGAACTCCTCGACGACCACCCACGCGAGGTCGAGCGCGAACGCCAGGTGTTCGTGGTCGCCGGTCGCACCGTAGAGGTCGAACGCTCCGCGAGCGAGGAAAGTGTAGTCCTCCAGGTAGCCCGTGACCGCCACGTCGCCGTCCCTGTAGCGCCGGGAGAGTCGGCGCGCGTCGGGGTCCCAGAGGTGTTCGCGGACGAACGAGAGTGCCTCGGCACCTGTCTCGGTCCACGACGGGTCGTCGACGACGGCCGCCTCGGCGAACGCCGACACCATCAGGCCGTTCCAGCCGGCGAGTACCTTCTCGTCGCGGGCCGGACGCGGGCGCTCCTCGCGCGCTTCGAAGGCGGCTTCTTCGGCAGTTTCGAGGAGTCGTTCGACCTCCGCGACAGACCGGTCGTACTCGTCGGCGAGGTCCTCGACCGACGCGGCGAGCGTCAGGACCGTCCGTCCCTCGAAGTTCCCGCTCGCCGTGACGCCGTAGCGGTCACAGAACAGGTCCGTCGCGAGGTCGGTGTCTCCCGTGTCGGCGTGGGCTTCGACCGCCGACCGCACCTCGTCGCGTGTCCAGACGTAGAACGCGCCCTCCTCGGGTTCGGCTTCCGCGTCGCTGCCGCGGTCGGCCTCGCCAGCGTCGGCGGTATCGCCGGCCACATCTGGGGGGAGACTCTGGGCGTCGAGCGTGCTGAAAAAGCCACCCTCCGGGTGGGTGAGTTCCCGTTCGACGAACGCGAGCGTCTCGACGGCCACGTCGCGGTAGCGGTCCTCGCCGGTGAGCTGGTAGCCAGCGAGGTAGGCCCGCGGGAGCTCGGCGTTGTCGTAGAGCATCTTCTCGAAGTGGGGGACGACCCACTCGCGGTCGGTCGTATAGCGATGGAACCCGCCGCCGAGGTGGTCGTACATCCCGCCGTCGGCCATCGCGTCCAGCGTCTCTTCGAGGACCTCGCGGTAGGCGTCCCGTCCTTCGCGGTCGAAGGCTCGCGCGAGGACGTGCAGTCGGCCGGGCTGGGGGAACTTCTGGCCGCGACCCCAGCCGCCGAACTCGCGGTCGGCACCCCGCAACGCGGCGCTCGCCGCGCCGGTCAGGGCGTCCTCGTCGACCGAACCTCCAGGAACGTCGGGTGTGTCCTCGAGGTCGCCGCGGATGGCGTCGGTCCACTGCTCGGCACGCTGTTCCATGTCCGACCGCTCCTCCGGGTCGGCCCAGGAGTCGGCGATGTCCTCGAGGAGTTGCCGGAAGCCGGGGGCGTTGGGCTGTGGCTCTTTCGGGAAGTAGGTACCGACGTAGAAGGGTTCGCCCTCGGGGGTGAGCCAGGCGCTGAGCGGCCAGCCGCCGCGGCCGGTGACCTGCTGGCAGATGCTCATGTAGATGCTGTCGACGTCGGGCCGCTCCTCGCGGTCGACTTTGACCGGGACGAACTGTTCGTTGAGCAGTTCGGCCACGTCCTCGTCCTGGAAGCTCTCGTCCTCCATGACGTGACACCAGTGACAGGCGGCGTAGCCGATCGAGAGGAAGATAGGGACGTCGCGTTCGCGGGCCGCTTCGAGGGCCGTCTCGTCCCAGGGCTGCCAGTGGACGGGGTTGTCGGCGTGCTGGCGGAGGTACGGGCTCTCCTCCTCGTCGAGGCGATTGCGGCGCGTCGGGTCCGTCGCTTCGGTCATGGCTCCCCGTACGCCCCGGGGACTGGTAAAGTCCCGAGTCACGGAACGCTCGCTTCGCTCGCGTTAGAGCACGCACGGAAACGCTTACGTCCCACGCCTTCGCCGGTCTCACTATGACCGAGACAGTGCTGCTGGTCGGCGGCGGCGGGCGCGAACACGCCATCGCCCGCGCCGTCGCGGACTCGGAGGCGACGCTGTACGCCTGCGCGGGCAACCGCAATCCCGGCATTGCGGGCCTGGCCGAGGGGTTCGAGTCGCTCGACACCACCAACCCGACGGCAGTGACATCCTACGCCAGAGAGGTCGACGCCACGCTCGCAGTCATCGGCCCGGAGGCCGCCCTCGAAGCGGGCGTCGCGGACTCGCTCGACGACGCCGGCGTCTACACGTTCGGCCCGCGCGAGGACGAGGCTCGCATCGAGACGGACAAGGCCTTCCAGCGACGCTTCATGGAGCGCCACGACATCCCCGGCTGTCCCGAGTTCGAGACCTTCGAGGACATGGCGGCGGCCTGCGAGTTCGTCGACGAGTTCGACGGCGACCTCGCGGTCAAGCCGGCAGGTCTGACCGGTGGGAAAGGAGTCCGCGTGACCGGCGACCAGATCACCAAGGAGGAAGCAAAAGAGTACATCCGCGAGTCGGACTACGACCGTATCGTCCTCGAGGAACGGCTCGTCGGCGAGGAGTTCACCGTCCAGGCGTTCGTCGCCAACGGCGACCTGCGTGTGACCCCCGCGGTTCAGGACCACAAGCGCGCCTACGAGGGCGACGAGGGGCCCAACACCGGCGGGATGGGCTCGTACTCGGACGCGAAACTCGAACTCCCGTTCATGCGCCGCGACGACTACGGGGAGGCCGTCGACGTCCTCGAAGCGACCGTCGCGGCCCTCGATGGGTACAAGGGCGTCCTCTACGGGCAGTTCATGCTCACTGCCGATGGGGTCAAAGTGGTCGAGTTCAACGCCCGCTTTGGCGACCCCGAGGCGATGAACACGCTGCCGGTGCTCAACACGGACTTCCTCGACGTGCTCGTGGCCGCCCGCGAGGGCGAGTCACTTCCCCAGCTCTCGTTTGCGCCGCGGGCCACTGTCTGCAAGTACGCCGTCCCGGCGGGCTACCCGACCGACCCGGAGAGTGGTGCCCTGGTCACCGTCGACGAGGAGACGATCGAACGGGTCAACGCACGGTATCGGGGCGACCCCGACGAGTCGGGTGCAGTCGTCGACGGCGGATCGGCTGCCGAGGCGCTCCTCTTCTACGCATCGGTCGACGAGCGCGACGACGGCATCTACACGACGACCTCGCGGGCGTTCGCCGTCGTCGGCGTCGCCGAGACCATCTCGATCGCCGAAGAAGTCGCCGAAGACGCACTCGAAGCCGCGGGCGACGGCGTCCGCATCCGCCACGACATCGGCAAACCGGACCTCGTCCAGCGCCGGATCGACCACGTTGCCGAGTTGGACGGCGAGTAATCGGTCGTACACCTCGAAAAATCCGAACACAGTCAGCGAGGAGTTACTCGACGACGACGGCGCCGAGCATCCCGAGCGACTCGTGGGGGACGCAGTAGTAGAGGTAGTTATCGGTCTCCTCGAAGGTGTACTCGTAGGTATGGCCCGCCTCCGAGATGTATTCGTCGCCGCTGGAGAACTCGTCGCCGTCGTGGACGACGTTGTGGCCGCCGCCAGAACCGGTCCACTCCCAGGTGACTGTCGTCCCGGTCGAGACGCGGATCGCCGGCGGGTCGAACGCGTACCCCTGGTCGCCGGCGCCCACCATCACTGTCGGGTTGCTTTCGCCGGTCATGTCCGCTATCGAACCGTCGTACAGGTTGGCGTCCGAGAGGTAGTCGTCGACCTCCGACGGGACCTCTCCGCCACCGCCGTCGCCGCCGTCTCCACCGCCGTCACCGCCGTCGTTTTGCGTCTCGGTCGAACAGCCTGCGAGTGCTCCCGCCATCGCCGTCACGCCGATACCCCGCAGCACGTCCCGCCGTCGGATCTGTCCGTTCATGCGCAACTGGAACCTTCGAACTGGCGAGAAAAGAGGCTTGTCAATTCCCGCCGATTCGCGGGAACGCGGCCGAACTGGTTCGGTAGAACGATTAGTATTCGGGGGATCCAATTCGATCGGTCACGGTCGCAGGAATCCGAGGATCCGGTAGTCGCGGTCGGGAGTGTACCGCCGGAAGAGGAGGCTGTTGGTCAGCACGGAGACGCTGGAGACGGCCATCGCGGCCGCGGCGAGGACGGGCTGGAGCAGGCCCAGCGAGGCCAGCGGGATCATCGCCGTGTTGTAGCCCAGCGCCCAGACGAGGTTCTGCTTGATCTTCGAGAGCGTCGCCTCGGAGACGCGCAGCGCCTTGAGCACGTCCAGCGGGTCGTCGCGCATCAGCGTCACGTCGGCCGCCTCGATGGCGACGTCGGTGCCGCTCCCGATGGCACAGCCGACGTAGGCGGCGGCGAGTGCCGGTGCGTCGTTGACCCCGTCGCCGACCATCATCGCTCGACTGCCGCCGGACTGGATCTCCTCGACCGCGTCGGCTTTCTCGTCGGGCAGGACGCTCGCCATCACGTTGTCGGGGTCGATACCGACCTCCTCGGCGACGGCGCGGGCGGTCCGCTCGTTGTCGCCGGTGATCATCCGCACGTCGATGCCCCGCTCCTGGAGCTCGCTCACGGCCTCCTTCGCGGAGTCTTTGACCGTGTCGGCGTCGGCGACCACGCCGAGGAGTCGATAGTCGTCGGTCGCCCCGGAGTCGCCATCCGTCCCGTCGGCCAGCGCCACGAGCATCGCGGTCTTGCCCTCCCGCTCCAGTCTGTCCATCGCCTCGTCGGCCGGCGCCGTGTCGACACCCTCGTCCGCCAGGAGTTTCCGGTTGCCCACGAGGACGCGACCGTGTTCGGTCGTCGCCTTCACGCCGTGGCCGGGGACGTTCTCGAAGTCGGTGGAGTCGCCGACCTCGACGCCGCGCTCGCGGGCGCCCTCGACGATGGCCTCGGCCAGCGGGTGTTCACTGCCCGATTCAGCGGTCGCGGCGACTTCGAGGACGAACGCCTCGGTGACTTCGGGTTCGACGACCGCGCCGCCGTCCGCTGCCGTTCCCGAAGCCGCACTATCGGCCCCGCCGTCAGTTGTGGGGAGCGCGACGACGTCGGTCAGTTCCATCTCGCCTCGCGTGAGCGTCCCCGTCTTGTCGAAGACGATGGTGTCGACGTCCCGGACGCGTTCGAGGATGTCACCGCCCTCGAAGAGGACGCCGTTGCGGGCACCGATCGCGGTCCCGACCATCGTCGCCGCGGGCGTCGCCAGCCCCAGCGCGCAGGGACAGGCGATCAGCACTGCGGAGGCGAAGACGACGACGGCGAACTCGAAGCCCCCCACGGCCGCAGGACCCCCCGCTGCGAGCCCCCAGACGGGCAGTCCGGTGACGAACCCCTCCAGCGCGCCGGGGAAGGCGTACCAGACGACGCCCCAGAACAGCGCGTTGACGATGACCGCGGGCACGAAGTAGGCGCTGATGCGGTCGGCGACGTTCTGGATCTCGGGCTGGCGGCTCTGGGCCTCCTTGACCCGCGAGACGATCTGCTGGATCGCCGTCTCCGAACCGACTTTCGTCGCCTCGACGACGAGCACGCCGTTCCGGTTGACGGTCGACCCGATCACGTCGTCGCCGGGTTCCTTCGAGACCGGGACGGACTCGCCCGTGACCATCGACTCGTCGACCGCGCTCTCGCCGTCGACGACGGTGGCGTCGGTGGGGATCTTCTCTCCCGGCCGCACTTTGAGCCGGTCGCCCACCTCGACGTCTTCGAGGGGGATCTCCTCCTCGGTGCCGTCCTCGCGGACGACGGTGGCGGTCTCGGCTTCCATCTCCAGCAGACTGCGGATCGCCTCGGAGGCCTGGCCCTTCGAGCGGGCTTCGAGGTAGTTACCGAGCGTGATGAACACGAGGATGAACGCGGCGGTGTCGAAGTAGAGCCCCCCGACGATGGCCTGCAGCAGGACCGCCACGGAGTAGACGTACGCAGTCGAGGACCCGAGCGCGATCAGCACGTCCATGTTCGCGGTCCGGTTGCGAACGAGCGCTTTCCAGGAGTTCTCGTAGTACTGGCGCCCCAGCAGGACCTGCACCGGCGTCGCGAGTGCGAAGGCGACCCACCCCAGCGGGACCCCCTCGAACGTGGCGTCCATCCACTCCGGGGCGAAGATGTGTCCGACCATCATCACAAGCAGCGGCAGCGACAGCACCGCGCCGAACAGCGTGAGGTTGCGCTGGTGGCGGATCTCGGCGTTGCGCGCGGCGTCCTGGCGCGTCTGGCTGGATCCGTCGGTCGCTTCGCCACTCCCCTCGCCGTCGCTCTTTCCATCGCCCCCGCTCCCGTCTTCGCGGACCGGCGAGTATCCGCCACGCCCGATGGCGTCGTAGATGTCACCGAGTGAGGCGTCGGCAGGGTTGTACGTGACCCGCGCCTCGTCGGTGGCGAAGTTGACGTCCGCGGAGATAACGCCGGGCGTGTCCAGCAGCGCCGACTCGTTCGTCTCGGCGCAGTTGGCACACGACATATCCGTGATAGCGACCGTGACGGTCTCGCTGGCGGCCTCGTAGCCCGCGTCTTCGACCGCCTCGTATATTTCGCTCAGCGAGACCTCCTCGGGGTCGTACGTGACACTCCCCTCGTCGGTCGCGTAGTTCGCCGTCGCGCGCTCGACGCCCGGGAGCGACTCCACCGACTCCTGGATGGTCGTCGCGCAGTTGGCGCAACTCATCCCCTGGAGTTCGAGCTGTGTGTCCCTGGTACTCATTACGTAGTTATAGGGGATACGTATTCATGCGGTTTGTCCTTTCGAATAGAATCTATATGGACCACCTATTTTCGTATCGAAAGTGATCGGCACACGCTGGAACACCGGTACAAACACGAGCGGGCGTGTTCCACCGCGGCGTTTATGCCACGCGGCGGGAAACTCCGGGGCAAGACCGTGACGCTCGAACTCGGGTCCCACACCGACGCCGGGCCGTCGACCTACCGCTTCCGGACGCGTGACGGCCTCCACTCGACCGGGGAGTTCCGCGGTGAGACGCTGCTCGCGCTCGACGCCTGCTGGGAGCACGACCTCGGCGAGTTGCTCGTCGTCCAGGCCAACTACGGCGTGCTGGGCATCGTCCTCGCCGCTCGCGCCGACAGCGTGACGATGAGCGAGTCGAGCGCCCGCGCCGCCGATACCTGCCGGGAGAACGTCCGCGAGAACGGCGTCGACGCGGCCGTCCGGACGGTCGCCCGGGAGTCGGAACTCGACGGCTCGTTCGATACCGCAGTCTACGTCCCGAAACCCTACACCGCGACGGAGGTGGGGAAACAGCGACTCGCGGACGCGCTCGGCCAACTCGGACCTGGCGGAACGCTCTTTCTCGCGGGTCGCGAGACGGCCGGACTGAACCGCTATCGCGACTGTCTCTCGGAGGTCGGGGCCGAACCGGAGACCGTCGCGTCGGCCGACGGCGCGGAACTCGTCCGGGCGGAGCGACCCGCGGCGTTCGACCCGCCGAGGTACGTCGAGCGGCGGACTCACAGCACCACTGTCGACGGGACGGACCTGGAGCTCGTGACCGAACCGGGGCTGTTCGCGGCGGGCGGACTCGACGACGGGACGCGTCTCCTGCTGGAATCCGTGGCGGCCGCGGACGGCGAACGCGTCCTCGACCTGTGCTGTGGCTGTGGCCCGGTCGGTGCCTGCGCGGGTCTGACTGCCGACTGTTCGGTGACACTCACCGACGACGACGCGCGGGCGACGGCGTGCGCAACGGAGACGCTCGCCCGGAACGGCGTCGAGGGGAGGGTCGTGACGGCGGACGCCACCGGCGGAGTCCGCGACGAGACGTTCGACCTCGTGCTCAGCAACCCGCCCACCCACGCGGGGTCGGGCGTCCTCGCGGCCCTCTTCGACGGCGCCGCCGGCGTGCTCGCTCGCGACGGCCGACTCGCCTTCGTCCACCACCGGGAACTCGACCTGTCGCCCCACCTCGGTGCCTTCGATACTGTCGAGCGTATGGCGACCGGTCCGGAGCACGTCATCCAGGTCGCTCGCCCGTGACCGATATCGACAGGCTGCTCACGGGTCCCGACACGAGTGCACGATGGGGGACTACCCCTCGGTGAGTTCCTCGGCGACCGCCCCGGGGTCGAGCAGTTCGGGGTCCATCGCGACGACGCGCTGGCCGCTGACGAACTCCGGGAGCGAGTCACCGGTGTAGGCGACGACCCGCAGGTCTGGGTTGAGGTCACGCGCGACGACGACCGACGTCGCCTGTCCGACATCGGTCAGTAGAAAGACGTCGGCGTCGTGGATACCGGCTTCCTCCAGCGCCGGACGGTTGGCGATGCCGTCGATGTGGGTCACGTCGGCGCCGCGCTCGCGCAGGGCGGCCCCGAGTCCCGTCTCGTCCGGCCCCGCAAACACTACGTTCATGTCACCGCCGACGGGGGCCGGGGGTTTGTGTCTCACGTTTCGGCTCGTCCGAGTTTGCTGTGGGGGTCGGCCGCCGGTTCGAGGAACGCACGGCTGGGCGCTCCCGGTAGCACCCACGCCGTCACCGTCTCCCCGGCGTCGTACTCCGCGATGACGGCCTCGGCGTCGGCTTCGAGGTTCATCGTGTCGGCCGCGCCGCCGACCGCTGCGCTGCCCACCAGCACCGCCACTTGCCCCCCCGGCTCCTCGCGGTGCCCATCGTGTGTCCGGGGGGACGGGTCGGACCCGAAAAGTGCCTGTGGAACCAGCCGTCGAAACAGCGAGAAACCGGGTTCGACGTCGTTTCTCAGACGTCGTTGAACGGGTCGGTCGAGTCGTCGCTTCCCTCGGATTCCTCGTCGAACTCCGCGTCGAAGTCGGTGAGCGGGTCGTCGGAGGAGCTAACGTAGTCGACCACTGCGTCGACCCTGTCGGCGAGGACGATGACGGCGACAGCGAAGGCCCCGCCGGCGAGCAGTGCGATGTCCATACAGTAACTGGGGACTCCGCGCGTAAGTACTTGGTGACGGCGGAAACGCGAGGCGAAACCACCGGTAGGGAAAAGCATATCCGCGGGGGTACCCGAGGTGGGGACAACCGTCTCGACTATGAACGAAGTCCAACTAGAGGTGGCGAAGGCGTACCCGAACGACTCGGGTCGGGGTATCGCCCGGCTGGACCCGGACACCCTGTTGCATCTGAAGCTCTCGCCCGGCGACATCATCGAGATCGAGGGCGCGGACACGACCGCCGCGAAGGTGTGGCGCGCGGACCGACAGGACTGGAATACGGATACTGTTCGCATCGACGGTTTCACGCGACAGAACGCCGACGTGGGGATCGGCGAACGCGTCGAGATCCGGAAGGCCGAAGCGGAGAAAGCCGACAAGCTCGTCCTCGCGCCGCCCGAGGAAGCCAGCGTCCAGTTCGGCTCCGACGCCGCGGGGATGGTCAAACGCCAGATCCTCAAGCGGCCCGTCGTCCAGCGCGACATCGTCCCCGTGATGTCCTCGACGAACCACCCCTTCATGCGCTCGCCCGGCCAGGCGATCCCGCTGATCGCCGTCGAGACCGAGCCCGAGGGCGTGGTCCTGATCACCGAGGACACGGAGGTCGAACTGCGCGAGGAGCCCATCTCCGGCTTCGAGAAGACCGGCGGCGGGATCACCTACGAGGACATCGGCGGCCTGCAAAACGAGATCCAGCGTGTGCGGGAGATGGTCGAGCTCCCGATGAAACACCCCCAGATCTTCAAGAAACTCGGCATCGAGCCGCCACAGGGGGTGTTACTGCACGGCCCGCCCGGCACCGGCAAGACGCTACTCGCCAAGGCCGTGGCCAACGAGACCTCCGCCAGTTTCTTCTCTATCGCGGGGCCGGAGATCATCTCGAAGTACTACGGCGAGTCCGAACAGCAGTTACGCGAGATATTCGAGGACGCCAGCGAGGAGTCACCGGCGATCATCTTCATCGACGAACTCGACTCCATCGCACCCAAGCGCGAGGACGTCACCGGCGAGGTCGAGCGCCGCGTCGTCGCCCAGCTGCTGACGATGATGGACGGCCTCGAATCGCGGGGGCAGGTCGTCGTCATCGCCGCGACCAACCGCGTCGACAGCGTCGACCCCGCACTGCGTCGGCCGGGCCGCTTCGACAGGGAGATCGAGATCGGCGTCCCCGACGAGGTGGGTCGCGAGGAGATCCTCCAGATCCACACCCGCGGGATGCCCCTCTCTGACGACGTCGACCTCGGTCGCCTGGCGAGTGAGACCCACGGCTTCGTGGGTGCGGACATCGAGTCGCTGACGAAAGAGGCGGCGATGAAGGCGTTGCGGCGCTATCTCCCGGAGATCGACCTGGACGAGGAGGACATCCCGCCGAGTCTCATCGACCGGATGATAATCAAACGCGAGGACTTCCGCGGTGCCCTCAACGAGGTGAGTCCGAGCGCCATGCGGGAGGTGCTGGTCGAGTTGCCGAAGATGTCCTGGGACGACGTCGGCGGCCTCGACGACGCCAAGGAGAACGTCCAGGAGTCCGTCGAGTGGCCGCTCAACCAGCCCGAGAAGTTCACCCGGATGGGCATCAACCCACCCTCTGGCGTCCTACTGTACGGGCCGCCGGGCACCGGGAAGACGCTGATGGCGAAAGCCGTCGCCAACGAGACGGAGGCGAACTTCATCTCGGTGCGCGGGCCGCAACTGCTCTCGAAGTGGGTCGGCGAGAGCGAGAAGGCCATCAGGCAGACGTTCCGGAAGGCCAAACAGGTGTCGCCCACGGTCGTGTTCTTCGACGAACTCGACTCGCTGGCGCCCGGCCGTGGCGGCGAGACCGGCTCGAACGTCTCCGAGCGGGTCGTCAACCAGCTCCTGACCGAACTGGACGGCCTCGAGGAGATGCAGGACGTCATGGTCATCGGCGCGACCAACCGCCCGGACATGATCGACCCGGCCCTGATCCGCTCGGGTCGGTTCGACAGGCTGGTGATGGTCGGCGAACCGGACGTCGACGGGCGCGAGCAGATCCTCAAGATCCACACGGCCAAGGAACCGCTCGGTGCGGACGTGAGCCTGCGGGAGATCGCCGAGGTCACCGACGGCTACGTCGGCTCGGACCTCGAATCGATCGCCCGCGAGGCCGCCATCGAGGCGCTCCGGGAGGACGACGACGCCGAAATCGTCGAGATGCGCCACTTCCGGCAGGCCATCGACAACGTCCGGCCCACCATCACGGACGACATCCGCGACTACTACGAGCGGATGAAAGACGAGTTCCGCACCGGCGGCCCCGACCCGCAGGAACGCCGCTCGGGCGGCCGGATCGGCTTCCAGTAACGTCGTCGGACCATCGCGGCTGTTCGTTTCCTCGCGCCCGTATTTCGTCCGACTCTCGGCGATTGCCGAGTGTCCCGGTTTGCTCGACAGCAACGGCGCGTACTGAGCGACCGCAGTTTTGGGGAAGACCGCCGCCCACGAGTACTGTGACACGGTCCCTGGGACGAGGGACGCGGTGAGCGACGCTGCCTGCGCCCTCGACTGGGCGAGCGAGCGCTACGACACAGTCGACTGGAAGCCGGTGGTCGAGGCGGCCGGAACGGCCAGCCACACCGTCGAGAGCATCGCAGCGGACCACCACTTCGTCGGACAACACGGGCGGGTCGCGGCACTCGTCGCACCGTTTCTCGCCGGCCGTCTGTCCGACGGGGACCGGTAGTTTCGACCGGTCGTCAGAGCCGCGAGATGGAGACGTCGCCGTCGCCGGCAGAGACGTCCAGCGCGTGCGCCCCGTCACCCAGCGTCGTCTCGACTCGTTTCACGCCCTCGCCGCGGACGAAGTCGAAGCCGCTGACGCCGAGGTCCCCATCACCGACGGTGAGCGTGAGTTCCGCGTCGAGGTCGGGACTCAGCGACAGTTCGAGGTCGCCGTCGCCGACGGAGATAGTCGCGTCGCCGGCGAGAGCCGGCACCTCGACGCTCACGTCGCCGTCACCGCCGGTGACCTCGTCGATAGATCCGGGGTCGGTCACTGTCAGGTCCCCGTCGCTTCCGTCCAGGCTCACGGCCCCATCGACGCCCTGGACCGTCGCGTCACCGTCACCGAGCGTCGCCGTGGCGTCTCCGGAGACCCCGTCGATGGTCAGGTCGCCGTCACCGGCCTCGGCGGTCACCGCTCCGTCGACCGAACGGATCGAGACGTCACCGTCGTCCGCGTCGACGGTCAGGTCGCCGACCGTCCCGTGCAGGTCGACGTCCCCGTCCGCCACGTCTACGTCCGTCACCCGGTTCGACGCCGGGACCGTCACGTCCAGGTCCAGCGAGGTCGTGTCGGCCAGCCCCGGGTCCGTGTCGTCCTCGACGTCGAGAGCGAACGTGCCGTCGGCCCGGGTCGTCGTCACCGAGAGCTTCGAGAACGCGCCCTCGTTACCCATCGAGTCCCGCTTTCTCGCACGGACGTGGACATCCTCGCGGTCTTCGGTCCGGACCGTGACGTCGCCCGCCGGGTTGTCGACGGTCACGCGCTCGTCGCCGATCCCGTACCTGTGGGTCTCGGTCGTCTCCGCGGCACTGACCGTGATGCACCCGCCACCGGCGGCGAGTACCGTCGCGGCCCCTGCGAGGAATCCGCGCCGCTTCATCGTCGTCACCATCGCCGTCGCCTCCGGGAGGATAGACGGTTCGCTCGACAGTCCCCGGGCCGGGACTGGGACCGGGACCGGGACCAGGACCGGGACCGGGACCGGGGCCGGGACCAGGACCAGGACCGGGACCGAGCCCAGGACCAGGACCAGGACCGGGACCGGGAGTTCGCTGCCGAGGAGGACGCCGCAACTTCGTCGGAGCGGGGTGTGTCGCTCATCACGATTCAGTCTACTGTCGCTACCCCGGTATAACCGGAGACCGGGGTGCTGTGCCGGAAGCCCTGGACAAAAGTTAAGTAGGATGTTGGAACGTCACCCGCTGTCGAACACTGCCCGCCTCGACCAGTCGTCGCGGTTCCGGAGAACCGCACAGTCACGGTCGAACGCCCGTCAGGTTTCGGGGGCGACAGTGTGACATTCCGTGGCGATACTGACGGTTCCCGAAACGGTTTTGGGGGCCCACGGCGCACGGTCAGTATGCCGACCAACGCGGAGACAGAGTACGACGAGACTCTGGGGAACAAGTTTATCTTCGTCACCGGGGGCGTCATGTCCGGGCTGGGGAAAGGCATCACGGCCGCCAGCACCGGTCGTCTCCTCTCGAACGCCGGCTTCGACGTCACTGCGGTGAAAGTCGACCCCTATCTCAACGTCGACGCGGGCACGATGAACCCCTTCCAGCACGGCGAGGTGTACGTCCTCAAGGACGGCGGCGAGGTGGACCTGGACCTGGGCAACTACGAACGCTTCCTCGACATCGACATGACCTCGGACCACAACGTCACCACGGGGAAGGTCTACCGCTCGGTCATCGAGAAGGAACGCGCGGGCGACTACCTGGGCAAGACCGTCCAGGTCATCCCGCACATCACCGACGACATCAAGCGACGCATCCGCGAGGTCGCCGAGGGCAGCGACGTCTGCATCGTCGAGGTCGGCGGCACGGTCGGGGACATCGAGGGGATGCCCTACCTCGAGGCGCTCCGCCAGTTCGCCCACGAACAGGACGAGGAAGACATCCTCTTCGTCCACGTCACGCTCGTCCCCTACTCGAAAAACGGCGAACAGAAGACCAAACCGACCCAGCACAGCGTCAAGGAACTGCGTTCTATCGGCCTCCAGCCGGATATTCTCGTCGGGCGCTGTGACGACCCCCTGGAGCCCAAGACCAAGGAGAAGATCGCGCTGTTCTGTGACGTCCCCACCGCCGCCGTCTTCTCGAACCCCGACGTCGAGGACATCTACCAGGTCCCGCTCGTCGTCGAGGACGAGGGGCTCGACGACTACGTGATGGAGCGACTCGCACTCGACGACCGGGCGCTTCCCCCGGGCGAGCGCGAGAACAACTGGCGCGACCTCGTCACCCAGGAGCAGACCGGTCACCTCGACGTCGCCCTCGTCGGCAAGTACGGCCTCGAGGACGCCTACATCTCGGTCTACGAGGCGCTGAAACACGCCGGCCTCGCCCACAACGTCAACGTCGACACCGAGTGGGTCCACTCCGAGACGTTCGCCGACGGCCACACGGGCGAACTCGAGGGGGTCGACGCCATCGTCGTCCCGGGCGGGTTCGGTGCCCGGGGCACCGAGGGGAAGATCGAGGCCATCCGCTACGCCCGCGAGAACGGCGTCCCATACCTCGGGCTCTGTCTGGGTTTCCAGATGGCCGTCGTCGAGTACGCCCGCAACGTCCTCGGCCTCGAAGGGGCCCACTCGGCGGAACTCGACGAGGACACGCCCCACCCGGTCATCGACATCCTCCCCGAACAGGAGGGCGTCGAGGACATGGGCGGGACGATGCGACTGGGCGCTCACGCCACCGAGATCGAACCCGACACCCTGGCCCACGAGATATACGGGACGACGAGCGCGACCGAGCGCCACCGTCACCGCTACGAGGTCAGTCCCGACTACATCGACGACATCGAGGCCGCCGGGATGCGGTTTTCGGGCAGGTCCGGTCGCCGGATGGAGATCCTCGAACTCCCGGACCACCCCTACTTCCTCGGGACGCAGTTCCATCCCGAGTTCCGCTCGCGACCGACGCGGGCGAGTCCACCGTTCGTCGGACTCCTGGCGGCGGCGCTCGAACTGCAGGACGGCGAGCACGCCCCCGAAACGGGTGACGACCAGTCTGCGGCCGAGGAGGTCGAACTCTGATGGTCGACACGGAGCAGTTCATCGCGGACGCGAAAGCCGAAATCTCGGAAGCGATCGGCGACGCTGACGCCGTCATCGCGCTCTCGGGCGGGGTCGACTCCTCGACGGCGGCGGCGCTGGCCTACGAGGCCGTCGGCGACCAGCTCACGCCCGTCTACGTCGACACCGGCCTCATGCGCAAGGGCGAGACCGACCAGATCCGCGAGACGTTCGATTACATGGACTCGCTACGTATCGTCGACGCTCAGGAGCGCTTCCTCGACGAACTCGCGGGCGTCACCGACCCCGAGGCGAAGCGCCACGCCATCGGCGAGCAGTTCATCCGCGAGTTCGAGACGGTCGCCCGCGAGGTGGGAGCCGACTACCTCGTCCAGGGGACCATCTACCCCGACCGCATCGAGTCGGAAGGGACGATCAAGTCCCACCACAACGTCGGCGGCCTCCCCGAGGTGATCGACTTCGAGGGGATCGTCGAACCGATGCGCGACCTCTACAAGGACGAGGTCCGCGAGGTGGCGCGTGCGCTCGATCTCGAGGAGATCATCTCCGAGCGGATGCCGTTCCCCGGTCCCGGACTGGCGGTACGGATCATCGGCGAGGTGACCGAGGAGAAACTCGAAGTCGCCCGCGAGGCCAACCACGTCGTCGAGGCGGAACTCGAGGACCACGACCCCTGGCAGGCGCTGGCGGCGGTCATCGGCAAGGCGACGGGCGTCAAGGGCGACAACCGCGTCCACGGCTGGGTCGTCGCCGTCCGATCCGTCGAGTCCCGGGACGGCATGACCGCCCGCGCACAGGACGTCGACTGGGACACACTCCAGCGCATCCAGTCGCGCATCACCGGCGAGAACGAGAACGTCGCCCGTGTGCTGTACGACGTGACGCACAAGCCCCCCGCGACCATCGAGTACGAGTAACAGGCTTCTTTTCAGTCGAGCGCACGACGACGTGCAGTCATCTGGGCACTGTCTCTCGGTCGATACTGCAGGGTAGAGACACGGAAATCCGTGTACCGAGACGTGTCAGCGGTGTTCGTCGATCCACCGGCACCACGCGTGGAAGTCGACCGCGCCACACTGCTCGGCGATGTTCCCAAGCGTCCCGACGCGAACACGGTCGTGAAGGGGGACAGTGACGGTTCGATTTTCACCGGTTTCGGGGTGCGTGTACTTCAGAATCGCGTGGTCGCCACGCGTCCGGTCGTGCCGATACCCGAATTTCCGTAAAACGTTCACGATCTCCTCGCCGGAGAAGTCACGCGAAACCATCCCTCAGGTGTCGAACCACGGTGCATCGGGCTCCGGTGCTGGCGTATCGTCGTCACGAGCTTCCTCGGTCAACTCGACCGCCTCGTCGAGATTCTCGAGCGCCTCCGTCCGTGTCGGTCCCTGACTCGCGACACCCGTCTGTTCGTCGATAGCCGACCACCAGCCGTCGTCTTCCTCGATAAGCCGGATCTCGCGCCCGGTGCTCATGTGATGTGGTATGCCGGAATGTCGGATAAACGTTCGGTCGGTCACTCGATCCCGGCGTCTTCGAGTCGCTCGCACGTCGTCGAGGAGGAGCTCGAGGACCACGACCCCTGGCAGGCGCTGGCGGCGGTCACCGACGAGAACGAGAACGTCGGCGAGAACGAGAACGTCGCCCATGTGCTGTACGACGTGACGCACAGGCTCCCTGCGACCATCGAGTACGAGTAAGTGTCTTCTCCCGAGTAGCCGGCGACTACCTAGTGAGCGCGTCGCGAACGACCGGACGGTTTTTGCCCCCGACCGCGCGAGTACGGGTATGCGAACCTTGGCGTTCGACGGCCGTGTCGGGGCGAGCGGCGACATGATACTGGGTGCGCTCGTCGCCGCCGGCGCGGACCCCGGCGTACTCGACACCGTCGAGGCCAGACTCCCCGTCACCTACGCCGTGGAGTCGGTCACGAAACAGGGGATCGCCGCCACCTCCGTCGACGTGCTGGTCGACACCGACGACGAGAACACCGAGAGTGACGGAGACGACGACTCCGGACACGGGCACTCACAGGAACAAAGTCACGAAAACCAGTCGCACGACCACGGCGATCACAGCCACCTCGACCGCGGAGACCACAGCCACGGCCGTTCCCACGACGACCATAGCCACGGCCATGCCCACGACGACCACACCCACGCGGAGGGTCACGGCCCCCAGCGCACCTACGCGGAAGTCGTCGAACTCGTCGAGTCGATGGGGCTCCCGGCGAGCGTCGAGAGCGACGCGCTCGCGGTCTTCGAGATACTCGGCGAGGCCGAAGCCAGCGTCCACGGCACCGGACTGGGAGACACGCACTTCCACGAGGTGGGTGCCGACGACGCCATCGCCGACATCGTGGGGGCGGCGCTCCTGTTCGACGACGTCGGCCCCGAGCGAGTGGTGACGACACCCCTCTCGACCGGCGGCGGCGAGGTGTCGATGAGCCACGGCACCTACCCCGTCCCCGCCCCGGCGGTGGTCGGGATCGCCGAGCGCGCCGACTGGTCGCTCCGCGGTGGGCCGGTCGAACGGGAGCTGCTCACCCCCACCGGCGCGGCCATCCTCGCCCACTTCGCCGATGGCGTCGACCGCCTGCCCGATTTGCGAGTGACCGCGTCGGGCTACGGCGCCGGCGGCTGGGACCTGGACCCCTACCCGAACGTTCTCCGCGCACTGGTCGGCGACTCCCGCGGCGGGCTCTCGCGGGATGCCGTCACCGTCCTCGAAACCAACGTCGACGACGTCACACCCGAGGTGCTGGGCGGGCTCCAGGAGACGCTCCTCGACGCGGGAGCCCGGGACGTCACGGTCGTGCCGACGACGATGAAGAAGTCGCGACCGGGCCACCTCGTCAAGGTCGTCGTCAGGCCCGGGGACGCCGAGCGGGTGGCGCGGAAACTCGCCGAGGAGACCGGCACTCTCGGGATCCGCGAACACGGCGCCGGCCACCGCTGGATCGCCGACCGCGAGGTCGTGACTGCCACAGTGCTCGAAGACGGCGAGCGCCACGCTGTGGACGTCAAACTCGGCACCGACGACGCGGGCGACGTCTTCGACGTGAGCGCCGAGTACGACGACGCCGCGGCGGTCGCGGCGGAACTGGCCCTGCCGATACGCGACGTCCAGCGCCGCGCCGAGGCAGCGGTCCGGGACGGGTTCGCCGACAGACTCTGTCACATCGTCGAACGCGGGCGCTGGGAGACGTTCGCAGACGCCGACGAGTACACGCACCCGACGCTGGACGAGCAGGGATTCGTCCACCTCTCGGCGCCCGACCAGGTCCCGGCCGTCGCCCAGTCGAACTTCCTCGACGCCGACGACCCCGTCGTACTCGTGCTGGACCGCGAGCACCTGGAGGGCGTGAGATACGAGGAACAGCCGACCGGCGGCTACGCGCACGTCTACGGCCCGATCGGCACGGACGCTGTCGTCGACGTCCTCGCGCTCCCCTTCGAGGACGGTCACTACAGGCTCCCCGAGGAACTGCGGGAGGGCCGGGAGCAACTGCGGGAGGACTGACCCGTGGCGAACGTCCTCGTCGTCGGTGCGAGCGGCTTTCTCGGGCGGGCGGTCGCGACCGAACTCCGCGAATCGGGCCATCGGGTCGTCGGGACGTACTGCTCGACGCCGGCGCCGGAGACCGACATCCAGTTCGACTTCTGGACAGAGGACGTCGGCGTGCTCGCGGACGAACGGGACGCCGACACCGTCGTCTTCGCCGCGGCGGTCGAGTACGGCGGCGACGCCGACACGGGGGAGACGGCGGCTGGACCGGATTTCCAGCGGGCCGCCGAACGGTTCGCCCGCGGCTGTCGCGACCGGCGACTCGTCTACGTCTCCAGCGCGGCCGTCTTCGACGGGACCCGGGGGCGATATCCCGAGAGCGCCGACCGCTCACCCATCGACGACTACGGCCGGCGACTCGTGACGGCCGAGAACGCGGTCCGGGACCACTGCTCCGACGCCGCGATACTGCGGACGAGCTACCTGTTCGGGTTCAGCGGCGGCCAGCTCGACGACCGCCTCGCGCGGACCCGCGACGCGGTGTCAGCGGGCGAATCAGTCGCCTACTTCGAGGACATGTACAAGAGCCCGGTGCTCGTCAGCGAGGCGGCCGAGGCGGTGCGGGTGCTCGTCGAGAGTGAGGCGACGGGCATCGTCCACGTCCCGGCACCCCGGACGAGCGTCTACGAGTTCCACCGCGACGCGATGGCGGCGCTCGGTCACGACCCCTCGCTGGTCGAGCGCGATTCGATCCCCCCGGAGATGACCGTCGCGCCGGACAGTTCGCTCTCCTCCGACCGGTTCGAGTCGCTCGTCGGCTTCGAACCGTCGTCAGTCGAATCCGGTCTCGGTGAGCAGGTCGCGGATAGGTGAGGTAGGGGGGACAGGCGAAGACGGAACTCGATTCGGACACGGCACGGCGAGGGCTGTCACGACGCTCGCGACTGTAGTTGCGGTCTCTCGAAGGATTTTTCGGCGGTTGTGAGCGGATCTCCGACAGCCTCGATCAGAGATAGGCCGCGTCCCAGCGAGTCGGTTTGCGCGTGTTCCCGCAGTTGTTACACTCGACCCGACCCATCGCGTCCATGGCGTTGGCGAGCTGGTCGCAGTTCCCGCAGTAGTAGCCGTAACGGTCGTCGCGGCTCTCCTCGGTGTAGACGACGTGGAAGTTCGCCGCCGACCCGGTCTCGTACTCGTCGCGGTCGACGTAGACGGTCCGGCCGTCGACGGTCACGGAGTGCAGACCGGTGGTCTCGGACGGTGCCCAGACGTTCTCGACGTAGGTGCGGTTGCCGATTTCGACCTCGTCGCGGCTCACCTGCTCGAATCCCTGTGACTCGTAGAAGGCGTTGCCGCCGGTGTTGTCCTGGAGGACGCGCCCGTAGAGCCGGTCGGCACCGGCGCCCTCGAGTCGCTCGCGCGTCGTCGAGAACAGCGCGTCGGCGATCCCCTCGCCGCGGTACGAGGGGTCGACGTGCAGCCACAGGAGCGACGCCGCACCGTCCTCGGAGAGTCGACTCTCCGAGAAACCGACGACCTGTCCGTCCACCTCGGCGACGAGGTAGAGGTGGCCCTCCTCGTCGAGTCGCTCGTCCAGGTCCATCTCGTCGTACCACTTCTCGACCGCCGTCGTGATCGCCTGGGGGCTCAGCGAGTACGACGCCTGGAGCGACCGCCGCGCGACGTCCCTGATGGCCGGACTGTCCGTCGCCGTCGCGTTTCTGATGTCCATACAGCGAATTCGACGGGAGAGGTGATAAAATTCGGGTCGGGAACGTCTCCGATCCACGTTCGTCCTGTTTTCGGGCGATCCCGTGGAATGCGGGTGGATCCGGACTGCCGCCCGGCACGCCACGATACACCACGGCACGCCACGATACACCACGGCGCGACGCGGATCGCCGGTGTTCGCCCGAGCTGAAGCGGTCAGACGGCATCGAGCGTGTGCAGGGACTCGTACTGGAACTATCAGAAGTCGTCGAGGCGGAGCTGGTCGCGGTGGAGTCCCTCCTCTTCCTCGTCGGGGTCGACCCCCAGCAAGCGCGGAAACGCCGTGTTCGCGAAGGTCAGCCCCACGACGAGGAGGATCGGCGCGAAGAAAAAGCCGTAAAATCCCAGGACGACCGGACCGAGGGTGTACGCGAGCATCAGGAGTCCGACGTGGGTAGTCTCGCCGCTGAACAGCGGTCTGAGGACGAGGTCGGGGATGGTGTCGACGACCGCGAACACGAGCACGAGGAAGCCACCGACGTAGACGAGCAGCGACTCCTCGCCGTTCAGCAGGACGGGCACCGCCGCCCCGGCGGTCAGCGGGAGATAGACGATCTTCATACCCACCACGGGGATGAGACTCGCGACCCCGGTGAGTCCGCCGGCGAGCGCCGGGTAAGGGACCTGTGCCCCCGTGGGAACGTAGAGGTTGTACCCCTGGTAGACAGCGATGGCGATGAGCGAGGTGACGACTACGTTCAGCATGTTCCCGAAGAGCACGGATTCGAGCTCCCTGTCGACGGCCTCGAGGTACTCGCGGACGATGCCGTCGTCCTCGAACCGGAGCAGCCACCTCCGGATCCGGTTGCCGTCGACGAGCAGGTAGTAGACGACGACGGTGATGATGAAGAGGTTGAGGAAGAAGTCGGAGACCAGTCCGGTCAGGAAGGGCGCGTTGTCGGTCAGAAAGGATATGAACACGTCGAGTTCGCCGTCCTGGTAGGCGCGGTAGATCCCCTGGACCGTGAATTCGGGGATGGTGTCGACACCGCCGAACCAGCCGAGGTTCTCCGCCGCGACGTCGGTCAGCGGGTACTCGCTGACGAGTTTCCTGGCCTCGACGACGAGTATCACGACGGCGTAACTGATGAGCAAGAACAGCGGCACGACCAGCGACGCCATCGTGACGACCGCCCGGAGTCGCGCAGTCAGGTGGAGTCGACGGAGCGCCCTGTTGTACCGCCGCGTCGAGTAATAGAGAAATATCGAGACGGTAAACGCTGTGATAAACCGATAGGCCAGCAGTCCCAGCGCCACCGCGACAGCGAGACCGAACAGCGCGACGACGAATCGCCTCTCGTTCATACAGCGTCGCCGCACGGAGAGATAATAAAAGATCAATGCCTGTCTGGGGACGGGTTCCGTCTCGACCCCCGGGAAGTCGGTGTGCCGACGGGCCCCGAAGAGAAAGCGTCTTATTGCCCGACGAGTGAACACCGTGTGTAGCGCGTGGTTGGTCTAGTGGCTATGACTAGGGCCTTCCAAGCCCTCAACCCGGGTTCAAATCCCGGACCGCGCACTGAGCGACGGAACGGAGAGAGAGCAGTCCAGGATTTGAACCGGGGAGGTGCCTCGCTCCGACCGTGGTTCAAATCCCGGACCGCGCACTCACACGGTCCGAACGGCTCCTCGTGATCTCTCGGTCCCGACCACCGCAGACCGTTACCTCTCGGTCCCGACCACGGCGTAACAGTTCCCGCTGGACACATCGAAGGAGACGGGATCGAGCGCACTCTCGGTCATGTCTGTCCGAAACTCGTCGGGGTCGTAGATGTGGTAGAACCGGTCGACCACGTCGCCGCCGGGGAGCGTCCAGTCGACCGTGGTATCGAAGCCCTCGTCGGCGTCGAACCGGTCGTGGGTGGTCGACCACGCGCTGACGAGTGCCCGCCCGCCGGGAGCCAGTACTCGGGACAGTTCGTCCAGACTGGCGAGTCGCCCCGCTCGCGTGGGCAGGTGGTGCAACGTCGCCACGTACACCGCCAGGTCGACGCAGTCGGCGGCCAGCGGGAGCGTCGCGGCGTCGCCCTGGACGAGCGCGTATTCCGGCCCATCAGTCCCGTCCGTTCCCGGTCGGTCGGCCGCTACCGCGAGGAGTTCGCGACTGGCGTCGAGCCCGACGGTTCGGTCACAGCACTCCACGAGCAGTTCGGTGTGACGGCCGTTGCCACAGCCGACGTCGAGACCGACCGCGCCGGAGCGTCCTGCCAGAAACTCCTCGACTTCGGGCCAGGGATTGGCCCGCGTCTTCGCGAAGTGGCTGCCGATGCGGTCGTAGGTCGCCCTGACCGACGCGCGAGAATCGGGAGCCGCCGACGGGCACGCATCGGCGTCGTCTGACCGCCCCGAGTCGGTGTCCGGCGCCTCCGGGTCGTCGGTCATCCGCTCAGTCGTACTTCTCGGGGTAGGCCTCGGCCAGCAGCCCTGGACGCTCCTGCAGGTGCTCGCGGACCGGTGCGATGACCTCGGAGATGTACTCGCCCGCGGCGGGCTTGAGGTCGGCGGGGTGGAGTTCCCCGTCGAGGAAGTCCGCCTCGAGGTCGGCGTAGGTCTCGTAGGTCAGGTCGCCGCCGTACTCGTCGGGGCGTTCGATGTGGAAGTCCTCGCCCCACTCGTCGAGGACGGGGAAGACGAGGTACTCGATGTATTCGAGGACGCCGTTGTCCTCGCGCTCGCCGGCCGGGCAGTACGCCTGTTCGAGTTTCTCGAGGACGGTGTCGCGGTCGTCGGTGAGGTTGACCTTCGAGGACTCGTCGGAGGCGGACATCTTCCCGCCCGAGAGCCCCGAGAGCAGCGGCGCGAAGACACAGACCGGCGCCTCGCCGCCGTGGTCGGGGAGGATCTCACGGGAGAGCATGTAGATGCCGCGCTGGTCGATCCCGCCGTAGGCGACGTCCGCGTCCAGGGCGTCGACGTCCAGCGTCTGCATCAGCGGGTAGAGCAACCCGCCGAGCTTGGGCGAATCGGACTCGCGGACCACCTCGCTGCCGGCACGCTGGGCGCGGGCGATAGTGGTCTCGGCGGCCATGCGCAGGAGTTCGAGCGTGTACTCCTCGTCGAGTTCGAAGTCGCTGCCGCGGACGAACTCGATCGCGTCGGCGTCCCCGCCGGCAGCGTCGATCATCGCCTCGATGGTCTCCTGGTAGTACGCCGAGCGGGCCTCGAGCAGGTCGAAGGGGCTCTTGTTGTCGTCGAGGTGGGCGTGCAGGTCGGCGATGAGGACCGTGACCTCCATGCCGGCGCCGAGGAAGTCCGCGAGTTTGCGCATCGTGGTGAAGTGGCCGATGTGCATCTCGCCGGTCGGGGCGTAGCCGATGTAGGCCGACGG